>Ga0114916_1000835_pt1 | contig 18988 bp, 18 predicted proteins | sample MalvirAntarct_66_FD_83501 | JGI IMG/M metagenome (GOLD analysis project Ga0114916, IMG submission 83501) | Marine viral communities from the Global Malaspina Expedition - Malaspina viral metaG Antarct_66 | ecosystem: Environmental > Aquatic > Marine > Oceanic | place: West Anvers Island... | reverse complement strand
GAGAGCGATTCCTGCCGGATGGTAACCAGCTGCACGCGGCCCGAGGCCACGGCCATGCTCACCGCACCATATCCGCTTCTGCCCGCGGCGATTGCAGGGCCGAAGCCGGAAAAGGCGTTCATTGACCCGCCTCGGCGACGCTGGCCATTCCGGCCACCGGGCTCGCCAGTCGTTCGGCAAGCCCGCCGGCGGCGATCAGGTCATGCCTTTCGGAGCGCTCCGCCCGTTCGGGCGCGGCATCGTCTTCTTCACCCGTCATCCATTCGGCCAGCAGGCCGTCGCTTTCGGGAGCGGGCCGGTTGAGCGCCACCCGCACCGGCTCTGGTGCATCGATCCCACGCGGCGAACCCAGCGCGGCAAGCTGGCGCTCGCTTTCGAGATACTGATCCGCGCGCGGCGCGGCGTAGCCGAACTCAACCGCATTCCAGTCGGACAATTGCTGCTGGCTGGCGCGGGTTTCGAACTCGGTTTCGAGCATCAGCTTGGCGCGCTGCGCCGCGATGATCTGCCGCTCGGCAAGGCGCACGTCGCTCTTCACCGCGTTGACCTTGAAGGTCAGCGCGAGCAGCAGCGCGAAACACACGGCCAGCACCAGTGCCCAGCCGATCTGGCGAATGCGCGAACCGCCGACCATCACGCGGCCTCCCGCGCGGGCACGGCGGTGCGCGTGGCGTGACGCAGCACCGAAGAACGGGCGCGGGGATTGCGCTCGATCTCGGCCTCGCCCGGCTTGATTGCCTTGCTGACCTGCAAAAAGACCGGATCGTCCTGCGCCGCCAATGGGACGTGCCGCGAGGCGCTCGGGGTTGAGGATGCCTCGCGCAGGAAGCGCTTGACGATCCGGTCTTCGAGGCTGTGGAAGCTGACCACCGCAAGGCGACCTCCTTCACACAACAAGCGTTCGGCGGCCGACAGTCCGTGCGACAGTTCGTCGAGCTCGCCGTTGATGTGAATGCGCACCGCCTGGAAGGTCCGGGTGGCCGGATCCTTCTTGTCGTGCGGCTTGTACCCCAGCGCCTTGCGCACGATGCGCGCGAGTTCGCCGGTCGTCTCCAGCGGACGCGCGGCCACTATGGCGCGGGCCACCCGGCGCGACTGGCGCTCTTCGCCGTAGAGGTAGAGCACATCGGCAATGGACTTTTCGTCGGCCGTGTTGAGGAAATCGGCCGCGCTCTCGCCATCCTGGCTCATCCGCATGTCGAGCGGGCCGTCGGATGAAAAGGCAAAGCCGCGATGCGCCTGGTCGAGCTGCATGGAGGAAACACCGATATCCATCACGACCCCGTCGATCCGAGCGACGCCGGCAGCCGTCATGACTTCCGCCATTTCGGAGAAGCGGTGCGGGTGCAGCACCAGCCGCGGCGGATCGACCTTCGTCTCGGGCCATGCCTCGCCCGCCGCGATCGCATCGGGATCGCGGTCGAAAGCGTGGACCGTCGCGCCACGTTCGAGCAGCGCACGCGTATAACCGCCGGCGCCGAAGGTGGCGTCGATCACGACATCGCCGGGCTGCGGATCGAGCGCGGTGATCACTTCGTCCAGCAGGACGGGAATGTGCGGGGCACCGGTCATTTGCCCTTGGCCTTCACATCGGCAAGGAAGCTGGCGCAGGCCGCCTTCGCGCCCGCCCAATCGTCGCCCATCTGGGCCAGTTCCACGGGGTTCCACAGCGTGAAGAACCGTCCGCCGCCCTGGAAATAGAGCCCGTCTTCGATCTTGCCGAGGATGCGCAGGTGATCGGGCATGACGAAGCGGCCGCTGTCGTCGAAGGGCAGCTCCTGGAAACCGAACAGCTGGCTCGAGCGGGTATCGCGATCGAATTCACGGCCCAAGCGGACGGCAAGCTCTTCCTCGCGGTCGAGCTGCGCTTCCAGTTCGGGTTTGCGCGAAAGGCCGAAGCCGACGAGGCAATTCCAGCTGGCATGCTTGGAGAGGCACAGGACGCGACCGTCGCTGCTGTCCTTCACGGCCTTGCGGAAAAGGGGAGGAAGCACAAAGCGGCCCTTGTCGCCCGCGGGCGAATAAGCCTGACCGCTATACCCTCCGAATGACACTTTCCCCGAACCTCGATTGCGGTTTCGCTTACCTCCTCATCGGACAAAACTTTCCCGGCCCGCCCGAACGCATGGGCGAGACGCATCGCCTGCCGGCGAAACGCGCAGTGACAGTGGTGTCCGATGTGATTGCGGTTTATCGCGGGTACGGCGGGGATGGAAGGGAAATTTGCGGGATTTTACGGGATAAGCCGACAAGCACCTGTTTTATCGTGCTATTTTCGCCGACCCGAAGGCTCGAATTCGTTACCAAATCGCTAACGAACACGCTGTAAGCGCACGCATTTCCGGCGACAATGAGCATCATCCCCGTCTTTCCCCGCAGTTTTCCCGTGAAATCCCGCTCAATCGCGCGGCAGCGATTCCCGCGCGCCGAACCCGCCGAGCAGCGCCTGCAGCGCGTCCTTCCGCCGATCGGGAACGGGTGCGCTGCCGTCCCAGTCGAGCAGCGCCGCATCGGCCAGCACCAATGCCGTGCCCTGCCCCACGGCGCAGCGCGCGACCAAGCCCTCGTCATGCGTGGTGCATGTGCGCTCTTCCGCGCCGCTATCGTTACGCACGAAGCGGCCATGCAGCCGCACGGGTACGGGCAGGCCAGCGACTGGCAACACCCGCTCCTCGCCCGGTTGCGTTTCGTCGAAAGTCAGCTCCAGCCCCCAATGGTCGAACAGCGGCGAGAGCAGCACCACGTCCTGCGGCCGGCGGCGATCGCCGATTGGGTATTCCGAATGGCGCGTCAGCATGGGATCGGCGAATATGAGCGCCTCCCCGCCAGCGGCCAGCCACTGGTCGAACGAGACGTTCTCCGACGGCGCCAGAGCGCGCGGCTGCGCCAGGATCACCCGGTCTATCCCTGCCAGTGCGTCGGGTTCGAGCGTGTCGAGCGGCACCAGATCGTAGCGCGCTTCCAGTTCGGCTCGCACCCAGTCCGGCTCCGCCCCGGAATCGATGAGCGCGGCGACATCGCCTTCGCCCCAATAGATCGGCAGTGTCGAGAACAGGCCGAGGCGCGGCTTGGCCGGGGCCGTCTCCTCCGCCGGCCCCGCCGAGCAAGCGGCAACCAGCAGCGCCAGCGCTACCGACAGGCTAGTTCGCCGGCGGAAGCGCATCGCTGGGCATCGGGGGGTCGAGTGTCGGTGATGCGCTGGGCGTCGCCGAAGGCTGGGCGGGCAGGTCCGGCACGACACCGGCTTCGACCAGCGGGTCGTTGCGGGCCGGGGCGGAGGTCGGTTCGGTCGTCGACGCGGCCGCGGGTACGGTCGTCGCGTCGGTTTCGGCCGCGCGGTTCTGGATGACGCTGGCGAGGCCCACCAGCAGGATCATCATGACGATACCGGTCGTGCCGATCTGCAGGCGCTGCATCGACCGTTCACGCCGGGCATCCTTGCCCGGAACGTCGGGCAACTCGCCCATTGGCGGCTTGCGGCTCATGTCGAAGAATTGGTGCACGCCCCGAACCTAGGCACGCCCGGGCAACAGTCAATCGCCGCTTTGCAACCAATCGAACACCGGCAGGCCCTTCGCGGCCAGCCATTCGGCGCTGTAAAGCGTCGAGAGATAGCGGAAGCCGGTGTCGCACAGGATGGTGGCGACGCGCGGATTCTCGCGCCCTTCGGCCACCAATTGCTTGCCCAGCGCAATCGCGCCGGCGACATTGATGCCCGAGGACAGGCCAAGGCACAGACCTTCTTCGCGCAGCAGGCGGGCCACCCATGTCAGGCCTTCCTCGTCCGAAATGCGGAACTGCGTATCGATCGGCGCGCCTTCAAGATTGCCGGTGATGCGCCCCTGCCCGATGCCTTCGGCAACCGAAGACCCTTCGGCCTTCAGCTCGCCACTGGCGAAGTAGTTGTACAGCGCCGCGCCATGCGGGTCGGTCAGCGCGATGGTGACGGTTTCGTCCAGTTCCTTCAGCCCCATGCCGACACCCGCGATCGTGCCGCCGGTGCCCGCCGCGCAGGTAAAGCCGTCGATCCGGCCCTCGAGCTGGTCCCACAGTTCCCTGGCGGTGGTTTCGATATGGGCCTTGCGATTGGCGGTGTTGTCGAACTGGCCGGCCCAGACCGCGCCGTCGAGTTCTTCCGCCATGCGGCGCGAGACGTGCTGGAAATGGTTGGAGTCGGCATACTTGGTCGGCGGAACGGTGACCAGTTCCGCACCCAGCGCGCGGAGCGTGTCCATCTTTTCCTTCGACTGGTTGTCGGGCATCACGATAATCGTGCGATAGCCCAACGCATTGGCCACCAGCGCGATGCCGATTCCGGTATTCCCTGCAGTCCCTTCGACCACCGTACCGCCGGGCTTGAGTTCGCCGCGCTCTTCCGCATCACGGATGATGTAGAGCGCCGCGCGGTCCTTCACGCTGGCGCCCGGATTGGCAAACTCACACTTGCCGAAGATGTCGCAGCCGGCTTCGGCGCTCGGTCCCTCGAGGCGGACCAGCGGCGTGTTGCCGATAAGATCGAGCGTATGCTCGCGTACGGGGATTGCAGTCATGAGACCCGAATTAGGCTTGCCAACCCGACGCTGCAAACAACATCAGTCTTCAGGCGCGATAGTAACCTTCAGCCCATCGAGTTCGGCGGTGAAGGGAATCTGGCACGACAGGCGCGAAGTCGGCTGGCGGTGATCGGTGGATTCGAGCAGATCGTCCTCGTCTTCGCTCATTTCGGGGAGCTTGTCGGTGAACGCCGGATCGATATGCACATGGCAGGTCGCGCAGGAACAGCACCCGCCGCACAGCGCCAGCAGCTCGTCGAAGCCATTGTCACGGATCACTTCCATCACGGTCAGGCCGTCGGCGACGTCGATCTCGCTGGTTTCGCCTTCGCGGGTGGTCACGGTCAGTTTCGGCATTGCGTGTTTCCTCGGTTGCAAAGGGCCACTGGTCGACCCTATGCGTCGCGCTGCTATTCAATCGCGACGGGGAAGGCAAGCGCACTCGCCATGGGGCTGACCAACGCACAATTGCGCGCTGACCTCGATCGGGTGGCGGCGGCCGACCCCGTGGTTGCTGGCGCGTTGGAGCGTTGCGGTTATCCCGAGGAACGCATGCGCCCCACCGGTTACCGCACGCTGCTGCGGACGATCGTCGGCCAGCAGGTCAGCGTCGCATCGGCGGATGCGGTGTGGGCCAAGCTCGAAGCAGAACTGGGCGAAGCCATGCCCGCGCCCGAATTGCTGGCGCGCGATTTCGATACGCTGCGGGCCTGCGGCCTGTCGCGGCAGAAACAGGGCTATGCGCGTAGCCTGTGCGAACTGGTGGCCAGCGGCGAACTGGACCTTGCCGACCTTCCGCGCGACGACGAGGAAGCCATCGCCGAACTCACCCGGATCAAGGGGATCGGGCGCTGGTCGGCGGAAATCTACCTGCTTTTCGCCGAGGGGCGCGGCGACATCTGGCCGGCCGGCGACCTGGCCGTTCAGGAAGCCGTCGGACGCATGCTCGAACTGGCAGAGCGGCCGAGCGAAAAGGAAACCCGTACCATCGGCGAAGCTTGGCGGCCGCATCGCGGCGCAATGGCCATCTTCACCTGGCACGCATACACCAACGCCGCGCTCTAGCGCGCACCGAGGGAGACAGAGCATGGGCGATCGCAAGGCGATCTTCATTACCGGGGGCGGTTCGGGCATCGGACGCGCGGTCGCATTGCATTTCGCCGAACGCGGGTGGTTCGTCGGGCTCGGCGATATCGACAAGTCCGGCCTGCACGAGACGGCCGAATTGATCGGCAACGGCTTCGTCTATTCGCATGTCTTCGACGTGCGCGACCGTGCTGCCTGGGACGAGGCGCTCGAGGCCTTCTCGGTGGCGAGCGGCGGACGGATCGACGTGGTGTTCAACAATGCCGGCATCCCGCTGGGCGGATCTCTGATCGAGAACAGCGCCGAGGAAATCGAACGCTGTCTCGACATCAATCTGAAAGGCGTTCTGTTCGGCGCTCAGGCGGCCCATCCCCATCTGAAGAAAACCGCCCCGGGATCCTGCCTGCTCAACACCGCAAGCGCTGCCGGGATCTACGGCACGCCCGGCGCAAGCGTTTATTCGGCAACGAAATTCGGGGTGCGGGCGGTCACCGAAAGCCTCGACGGCGAATGGTCGGCCGATGGGATCAAGGTGGCTTCGCTGATGCCCAGCTTCATCGAAACGCCGCTGCTCGACCATACCCCGCACGCCGGCGCGAACGAGGGTATTCGTCAGCGCGTCACCGATGCCGGGCTCGAGATAACCCCCGTGGCGGACGTGGCCGCGGCGGCCTGGGAGGCCGTGCACGGCGACCGGCTGCACACGACGGTCGGAAAGACGGCGAAAACCATGGCCTTTGCCGCACGCTGGCTTCCCGGCAGGGTGCGCAAGCAGACGCGTTCATCGATCCGGCCGATGGGCAAATAATCCGCCGGGCGCAAAGATCTGCGCCCGCGCCCCGAATATCAGGCAGACAGCGCGTCGATCTTGCGCGCCATCTTAACGTCGCGCAGCGAAAGACCGCCGGCGTCATGCGTGGTCAGGGTGATTTCCACCCGGTTGTAGACATTGAACCATTCGGGATGGTGATCGCGCTTTTCCGCGATCAACGCGACGCGCGTCATGAAGGCGAAGGCCGCGGAGAAATCGCCGAATTCGAACGTGCGCTCGATCGCGTTCCCGTCGCGGCACAGCGACCACTCGGGCAAGGCGCTGAGCCAGGTCTTGCGCTCTTCTTCGCTTAGCTGCTCGACGGTCATGGCGTGCGAATCTCCTCCGGCTTGTCGCTGGCGCGGCTTTTGCCTATCGCCCTCGCCCATGCAAGCTCGCCTCGTCGCAAAGGATATCGCCTGCCGTCGCGGCGAGCGGCTGCTGTTCCGGCGCCTCTCCTTCGCATGCGAAGCGGGGGAAGCAATCCACGTGGTGGGCGCCAACGGTGTGGGAAAATCGAGCCTGATCCGTATCCTGGCAGGCCTGCTGCGTCCCTTCGCAGGAGCGGTCGAACGGACCGGCGCTGCGGGTCTGGTCGACGAACGCCTGGCACTCGACACCAATCTCGCGCTGGGCCAGGCACTCGCATTCTGGGAACGGATCGACGGATGCCGCGATCCTGGCCGCGCGCTCGAACTGTTGCAGCTCGAACCGCTGATGGATGTCCCGGTGCGCTATCTTTCGACCGGCCAGAAGAAACGTGCGGCGCTGGCACGGCTGCTCAATCGCGATTGCCCGATCTGGTTGCTCGACGAACCCCTCAACGGGCTCGACAGTCAGGCGCAGACAGCCTTCGAAACGCTTATCGCCCGGCATTGCGCGGCTGGCGGCGTAGCTATTGCCGCGTCGCACCAGCCGATTGCTTTGCCTGCGCCCGCGATCATCGATCTCGCCGAGTATGCAGCATGATAGCGGCGCTGCTCAGACGCGACCTCGGATTGCTGTTGCCGGGCGGCCGCGGCGGCGGGGGCCTCCTGCCGCTGCTGTTCTTCCTCGCCGTGGCGATGCTTTATCCCTTCGCGGTCGGCCCCGACGCCCAGCTGCTTGCGCGGACCGGCGGCGGTGTCATCTGGGTCGCGGCGCTGCTGGCAGCGATCCTCCCGCTCGAAAAGCTGGTGGCGGGCGATCTCGAAGCGGGGGTGTTCGACCAATTGCACTTGCGCGGGATCAGCGAGGAATGGGCTATGGCCTCGCGCCTGCTGGCGCACTGGCTGGCCTTCGCCCCGCTGCTGCTGCTGGCGACATTGCCCGCCGCCGCATTGCTCGGCTTGGACGCGGACACCACCCGGACCGTCCTGCTCGGCCTGCTCGCTGGTACGCCAGGGCTCGCCGCCGTGGGCCTCGCGGTGGCGGCGCTCACCGCCAGCCTGCGCGGCGGCGCGGCGCTTGCCGGGCTGATGGTGATCCCGCTTGCAGTGCCGATCCTGATTTTCGGGGCCGGCGCGCTCGGCCGTCCCGACCCTGCGGCGCTGTTGCTCACCGCGGCGATCAGCCTCGGCCTGTGCGCGGTTACGCCCTTCATCGCTGGCGCCGCGCTGCGCGCAGCGCGCGAGGCCTAATACGGCGGCTTGTGCAGGCCCTTGGGGCTCTCGGTAAAGATTTCGACCCCGTCTTCGGTGATCCCGATCGAGTGTTCGAACTGCGCCGAAAGCGATTTGTCGCGCGTGACCGCCGTCCAGCCATCGCGCAGGATCTTGGCATGCGGGCGGCCGCCATTGATCATCGGTTCGATAGTGAAGAACATGCCCGGCTTCATTTCCGGACCGGTTCCGGCACGCGCCGCGTGGATCACCTCGGGCGCGTCGTGGAACAGCCGGCCGAGGCCGTGTCCGCAGAATTCCTGCACCACGCCGTAGCGATACTGGCGGGCATGCGCCTCGATCGCCGCGCCGATATCGCCCAGCCGCGCGCCGGGCCGTCCTGCCGCTTCGATGCCGAGCATGAGGCATTCATAGGTCACATCGACCAGCCGCCGCGCCTTGATCGACGGTTCACCGGCAAAGAACATGCGGCTGGTATCGCCGTGCCAGCCGTCGAGCAGCGGGGTCACGTCGATATTGACGATGTCGCCTTCCTTCAGCGCCTTGTCCGAGGGAATGCCGTGACAGATGACATGGTTGATCGAGGTGCAGCAGCTATGCGTATAGCCGCGATAGCCCATGGTTGCCGGGACTGCGCCCGCATCGAGCATCATGGTGCGCGCCTTGTCGTCGATCGCACCGGTGGTAACACCCGGCTGGACGAAGTCGGTCAGCTCGTCGAGGATTTCCGCGGCCAGCCGCCCGGCCTTGCGCATGCCTTCGAAGCCAGCTTCGCCGTGCAGCTTGATCGTGCCGTCGCGATAGACGGTCTCATCCGCCTCGATTACCTGATATTCCGTCATGCGGCCCACATAGGCGGTTGTGGCCGGAATTGCGAGAGGACTAGCGCTTTACGCTGAAGGCGTCGGCGTAATGCGGCTTGACCGCATCAAGCACCGAGGCGGTGACGGGGAAATCGAGCTCGTAATCGCCTTCGGCATAGGGGCCCGCGACGTAGGGACCGAAATAGACACTCAACCGGTCGAACGTCTTGCCGTTCGACGATCCCAGCAACACGCTGGCTTCGTCCAGCCCCGGGCAATCGTCGAACGTGTCGCCGCTGCCGGGTTCGACAGGGCTGCCGCGCCGCTTCGCCCGCTCGGCGTTGAGCGTATCGCACAATCGCTGGCCGAGACCCTGCTCCAGCGCAACGGGCGAATTGAACAGCGCAATGCCTTTCATCGCCTGCTTCGCTTCGCGGTCCCACACCAGCGAACGCAGACCGTACATGCCATGGGCGCCGCCCGAATAGGTGGCCAGATGGCCCGACAGGCTGAGATAGCGCTGCAGGTCGGCGACCACTTTCCATTCTTCGGACAGGCTGTGCTGACGCGGCGTCCAGTCGCCCTCGCCTGCCGCCTCCCAATCCTCGTCGGCGCGCGCGGCGACTTCGGCCTTCATGCCCTGTGCCCTGTCCCCGAGCACCTCGACCAGTCCTGCCTCGGCAGCAACCGCGGCCGGCCAGGAATATTCGAAAACATAACGCTCGGTTTCCTCTTCCTCCGCGTAATCCTCGGCTGGCACTGCAGCGCCGCCCGCACCCTCGGCGGCAGCCCCGCTTTCGTCCTGGCTCGCCGCGCCCTGTCCGGAATCGTCGGCGGTCCCGGAACAGGCCGCACTCGACAGCGCGAACGAAATCAGGAACAGGGGCGCACGCATCGCGGTTTCCTTATGCGAAGAACGAATTGATCTGGGGCACCAACAATATGGCCGACAAGCAACCGCTAATCCAGCCCGACCGGGGCCAGGACGCTATTTCCATCCACCTCGTCAATCGCGATGGTTTCCCCGAATGGAAGAAGTCCCTGTCCGCCAGCCAGCGCGCAGCGCTGGATGCGCAGAAATTCGATGGTGGCGGCTATCAGGTCGGCATCGTCCCCGACGGCGATGGCTGGTTCGCAGTCGGCGGCGTTGCCAATCCGGACGAGTTGTCGAGCTGGTGCATGGCGAAACTGGCCGAAAGCCTTCCCGAAGGAACCTATCGCCGTGCCGGGGGCGAACCCGGCCCAGCGCTGCATGGCTGGCAGACCGGCCAATATGTGTTCGATCGCTACAAAAAACCCGAACGCCCCGTCGGTCCGCGGGTGCTGCTTACCAAGGACGTCAAGGCCATCGACGGCGCGCTGGCCGAGGCGCAGGCGGTGTGCCTGATCCGCGATCTGGTCAACACGCCCGCCGAGGACATGGGCCCGGCCGCGCTCGAAGAGCAATGCGAAGCGCTGGCCAAGACCCATGCGGCCAGGCTGGAGGTAACCAGGGGCGATACGCTGGAACAGGAATATCCCATGGTGCATGCGGTTGGCCGCGCCGCCGCGCGCCATCATGCGCCGCGGATCATGCACCTGACCTGGGGCAAGGAAAGCGACCCCGTTCTCGCGATCGTCGGCAAGGGTGTATGCTTCGACAGCGGCGGGCTCGACGTCAAAAGCAGCAGCGGCATGCTGTTGATGAAGAAGGACATGGGCGGCGCCGCACATGCGATCGCGCTGGCCGGACTGGTGATGGGCGCACATCTGCCCGTGCGTCTGCACCTGCTGGTACCTGCGGTGGAAAACGCGATCAGTTCCAACAGTTTCCGCCCCGGCGACGTGCTGCAAACCCGCAAGGGACTGACGGTCGAAATCGGCAACACCGATGCCGAAGGCCGGCTGATCCTCGGCGACGCCTTGCAGCGGGCCAGCGAAGAGAACCCCGAGTTGATCCTCGATTTCGCCACGCTGACCGGCGCAGCCCGGGTGGCGCTCGGCCCCGAATACCCGGCGCTGATGACGCGCCGCGACGAAACCGCCGCAGCGCTGATCGCTGCCGGCAAGGCGCATGACGACGAACCCTGGCGCCTGCCCTTGCCCGATGTCTATCGCGAATGGCTCGCCTCGGACATCGCCGACACCAACAACGCGCATGGCAATGCCTTTGCGGGTGCCAGCGTGGCGGGGCTGTTCCTCGACAAGTTCGTCGGCGAAGGGATCGACTGGGCGCATTTCGACACATTCGCCTGGCGCCCGCAGGCTAAACCGGGCCGGCCCAAGGGCGGCGAAGCCTACGGATTGCGCGCCGCGTGGCACATGCTGCACGCCCGTTTCGGGGGAGGCTGAAGGCCGCCCGCTTGCGGGAAAGCGCGGGCGCGGCTAAGCGCCCGCAACGTTCACAACCGGAATTAGCACACAGCGTGACTGCCCCAGACCGTTATTCCCTTCCTGAAGGCGTCGTCGGATTGAACGGCCCGGTCGACAAGCCTGCGCCGGGCACGCTGCCCCTGCGCGGCGATCTGGCGCATATCGCGCTGGCGCAATCCTATCTCGCTGCACACTATGTCATCCCGCAGCCGCGCGCTGTCGGGGCGGCGCCCGCAACGCTCAAGCTGAACATGCGCGACGATGCCGAAGACGGCACGACCCTGCCCGCCGGACAGGAAATAGAATTGCTCGACTGCGCAGGCGACTGGGCGTGGATCACCTGCGGCCCCGAAGGCCCCAGCGGCTACGTCCGGCTCGGGCAGCTCGCACCGGTCATCGATGCATAAGGTTTTCATCGACGGGGCAGCCGGAACAACCGGGCTCGAAATCGCCGAACGGCTTGCCGGCCGGTCCGAATTCGAACTGCTGGCGCTCGACGATGCCAAGCGCAAGGATAGCGCGGCGCGGCGCGAGGCGCTCAACGAGGCCGATATCGCGATCCTCTGCCTGCCCGACGACGCCGCCCGCGAGGCAGTCGAGCTGATCGACAGTACCAGCGCCACGCGGGTTATCGACGCCTCCAGCGCGCACCGCACTGCGGAAGGCTGGTGCTACGGCCTGCCCGAGCTGGTCGGACGCGAACGCGTTTCCGAGGCGCGCCGGGTGAGCAATCCGGGCTGCTATCCCACCGGCTTCCTCGCTCTGGTAGCGCCATTGGTACGCGAAGGGCTGCTGCCCGCCGACTGGCCCTATACCGTCAATGCGGTGAGCGGGTATTCGGGAGGCGGAAAAGCCCTGATCGAGCGTTTCGAAGCCGCCGGGGCACCCGCCTTCATGGCTTACGGCTATGGCATGGCGCACAAGCACCTGCCCGAAATGAAAGCCCACGCGGGACTTGCGCATCCGGTGCTGTTCGCACCGTCGGTCGCGTCGACCTATCGCGGCATGATCGTGGAAGTCCCGCTGCATCTAGGAGCGATGGCCGACAATCCGCACGCCGACAGCCTGCGTGACTCGCTCGGTCGGTTTTACGAAAGCTCGGCCGTCGTTACGGTCCGCGACAAGGCACCGGTCGCCGAACTCCTGCTCGACAGTGATGCACCCGCGTCGGACGCGCTCGAACTGTTCGTGTTCGGCAATGATGACGGATCGCACGCGCGGCTCGTCGCCCGGCTCGACAACCTCGGTAAAGGCGCCAGCGGCGCCGCCGTGCAAAATCTCAACCTGATGTGCGGCCTGCCCGAAACGGCAGGGCTGCGCCTTACACTTGCCTAAAAAACAGGCACCGCCTGTCTGTGCTTCGGGCACCGACAGCCACTTCCACCGCCCCGATTCACGCAAATACGCGTTGCGCACGTTTGGCACGGTTCTTGGAACACGTGCGGACGCGGCGCGTAAACCTCGTGAGCTACGGGCCAAAGAATTCTCGGGGGACACCACCAGGTGAAAAAGATCGAAGCGATCATCAAGCCGTTCAAGCTGGACGAGGTGAAGGAGGCGCTGCACGAAATCGGCGTGTCCGGCATCACCGTGACCGAAGCGAAGGGCTTCGGCCGGCAGAAGGGCCACACCGAACTCTACCGCGGGGCGGAATATGTCGTCGACTTCCTGCCCAAGGTAAAACTCGAAGTCGTGGTGCCCGCCGGCATCGCCGACCGCACGGTCGAAGCCATCGCCGCCGCCGCCCAGACGGGCCGGATCGGCGACGGCAAGATCTTCATCTCGTCGATCGAGGGTGCCTTGCGCATCCGCACCGGCGAGAAAGACGACGACGCGATCTGAAAAAACGGGGCCGCCAGTCCCGCATCAACCCAATCCTGTTCAATCGGAGGCAATACCAATGGCAAGTGCAAGCGACGTCCTGAAACAGATCAAGGACGAAGGCATCGAATGGGTCGATCTGCGCTTCACCGACCCCAAGGGCAAATGGCAGCACCTGACCATGGTCGCGGGCGTTCTGGGCGAAGACGAGCTCGAAGACGGTCTGATGTTCGACGGTTCGTCGATCGCCGGCTGGAAGGTCATCAACGAAAGTGACATGATCCTGAAGCCCGACCTCGATCGCGTCTATACCGACCCCTTCAGCGCCGAACCGATGATGATCGTCTTCTGCGACATCGTCGAACCTTCGACCGGCGAGCTGTACGCACGCGACCCGCGGTCGACCGCCAAGCGCGCCGAAGCCTTCGTCAAGAGCACCGGCCTGGGCGACACGATCTACGTCGGCATGGAAGCCGAATTCTTCATGTTCGACGATGTCCGGTTCGAGGATGGCTATGCCGGTTCGGGCTATGCCATCGACGACATCGAGCTGCCGACCAACACCGGCAAGGAATATGAGAGCGGCAATCTGGCGCACCGTCCGCGCGCCAAGGGCGGGTATTTCCCCGTGGCCCCGGTCGACAGCGCAGTCGATATCCGCGGCGAAATGGTCTCGACCATGATCGAGATGGGCCTGCCCTGCGACAAGCATCACCACGAAGTCGCCGCCGCTCAGCACGAGCTGGGGGTGACCTTCGGAACGCTCGTCGAAACCGCCGACAATTTGCAGATCTACAAGTATGTCGTGCAGCAGGTCGCCCATATCTACGGCAAGACCGCGACCTTCATGCCCAAGCCGATCAAGGACGACAACGGGTCCGGCATGCACACGCACATGTCGATCTGGGACGGCGGCAAGCCGACCTTCGCGGGCAACCAGTATGGTGGCCTCAGCGAAAACTGCCTGTACTACATCGGCGGTGTCATCAAGCACGCCAAGGCGCTGAACGCCTTCACCAACCCGACCACCAACAGCTACAAGCGGCTGGTACCGGGCTTCGAGGCGCCCGTGCTGCTCGCCTATTCGGCGCGCAACCGTTCGGCCGCCTGCCGCATCCCCTATGGTGCGGGCGACAAGGCCAAGCGCGTGGAATTCCGCTTCCCCGATGCGATGGCCAACCCCTACCTCGCCTATTCGGCACTGCTCATGGCCGGGCTCGACGGGATCCAGAACAAGATCCATCCGGGCGAAGCCATGGACAAGAACCTGTACGATCTGCCGCCCGCCGAACTGGCGGACGTGCCCACGGTCTGCGGCAGCCTGCGCGAAGCGCTCGAAGCGCTCGAGGCGGACCATGAATTCCTGCTCAAGGGCGATGTCTTCACCAAGGACCAGATCGACGCGTATTGCGAATTGAAGTGGGACGAAGTCCTGCGCGTGGAAACGACGCCCTGCCCCGCAGAATTCGACATGTACTACAGTGCCTGACGCCTAATCGGCGTTGGATAGCAAATGGATAGAAGAGGGGCGGCCGGAGCGATCCGGCCGCCCTTTTTTCATGCGCAATCAAAAGGTGGGTCCTTCGCGCAACACAGGCATACAAAATGGTTCAACCGAGGACGTTACCGGTCTTTCCTTTTCGTCCAACTGGGGTCAAACGTAACCATATGCGCGACTTGGGGCGCGCCACTATGCGAAATATTCCTGGAGGGACCTTCGTCATGAAATCCACGTTCAATCGTAACGGCAGCCGCCTGTTGGCCGGCGCCGCCACCATTGCCTTGTCGACCGTCGCGCTGAGCACCCCCGCTCACGCCATCGTACCGAACGACAACTATACTCCCGACGACATCGTCGATACCGACGAAGAGTTCAGCGGCGTCGGCATGTTCTTCCGCAACGACGGCTTCGTTTGCACCGGGACGCTTATCAATCCGCGTACCGTGCTGTTCGCTGCTCACTGCGTGAACGATCGTCCGGAAACCGATTACGACACGACGGTTCGCTCGGCTTTCTCCTTCAATGTCGATGCCCTCCCCGGCTTCCGCGACTGGATTGGCAATGGCTTCGCCAGCAATCCCGACCTTGCGGTCTTCGACGTCAATCGCATCTACTACGATGCGCGGTCGCTGCAGCGCCCCGAAGCAGTCGGCTTCCTCGAGGCTGATATTGCCGTCGCCAGCCTGTCCGATCCAGCCGCGAACCTGCCGACCTGGTCGCTGCTGTTCTCGCCGCTGCCGACGCCCGAGGCAATCGACGATGCGGACGGGACCGGGTATCACGTGAACATCACCGGCTACGGCGCTACCGGCTCGGGTTCCACCGGTTCGAACTTGGGGATCGATTGGCGACGCAAGTCGGCCGAGAACATGATCGGTGCGCTCACCTCATTCGATTCACGCAACACGTTCCTGTTTGGCGGTCCTGCCGACCTGCCGCAGAACCTCTATCGTCTCGACTTTGACGATCCGAACAAGACCAATCCGTTCGATTTCAACCTTTACAAGGATGAAGCGCGCGAGCGCGAAGGCACCACCGCTGGCGGCGATTCGGGTGGTCCGCTGATTCTCGACGCGGCCAACAATACGCTGAGCGACGAAGACCTCGTCATCGGTGTTCTTTCCGGTGGTTCGCGTTTCTTCGGACCGCAGGTCTTCTCCAGCTATGGCACCGAGAGCTTTTACCAGCCGCTGTATCTGTTTTGGGATTACATCGTTGCTACCAATCCCTACCGCTACGTCACGGCGAAGGATGGCGACGGCAACTGGGAAGACGCCTCGCACTGGGAAACCACGCTGGATCCCGTCTATCGCGTCATCAACGAAGATGGCGAGGTCGTTAACGGCCTGCCTACCTCGCCTGGGGCTGGCATCACCGGCGATTCGCCCGAGTGGGGCGAAGTCTGCTTCGACCCGCAAGGCGACGGTCCGGGTGAAGGCTGCCAGGATCTGGCCACCGGTGAAGATACGCCCCCGGTCCGCAACTCCGATGGTTCCATCTCGTCGGGCATCGGCCAAGCCGATGCCGACATGCTCGATGCACTCGGTGGTGGTGGCGCAAAGGGTGCCAATCCCGATGCCGTCGATGCTTCGGCGGTCGGCCGCGGCGGCCTGATCAATGCCAACGAGGCGCAGAACCAGGGCCCCGAGTTCGCCGAAAACGCCCCCCACGCGAGCGACGGCGGCACGCCCGAATTCTCGGACGCCGCGCTTCCCGACCCGACGCTGGACAACGGCCTGCCCGGTGCGACCGGCTTCGTACCCGACAACATCGATCCGGTGGTCAGCAGCGACGCCGACGTCAATGTCGACCCGCGCTATTTCGATGTGACGCTGGCTAATGCCGGCACGACCACGCTGAGCAGCGATGTGACGATCGACCGTCTGACGGTCCGCAGTTCTGCCGGCCTGAACATCACCGCGGACGGCAGCCTGACTGCACTGATCGACATCAGCCAGTTTGGCGGCACCATCACTGTCGATGGCGCACTGAACTCGGTCGGTGACTACACCATCTTCGGCGGCGCCCTGCAGGGCGGCGGAACGGTTACCGCGCCGTTCGTCACCAACGTCATGGGAGCCATCTCGCCCGGCACGGTCGGCGGGATCGATACGCTGACCATCGATGGTTCGGCCGTACTTTCGTCGGGCTCGACCCTGATGATCGATGTTGGGCCGGACAACACGTCCGACCTGCTTGCAATCACCGGCGAAGCGTCGCTTGGCGGCGTCGTGGCCGTGGGTGCAGGTGTCCTGGAACCGGGTGTCGGCCTGGGGCAGGAGTTCACCATCCTGACCGCCGATGGCGGCCTGACGGGCACCTTCAACGCCGGTGATCTTTCCGCGATCCTGTACCAGAACTTCACCTACACCGACACTGCGGTGCTGATGGAAATCCTGGCTCGCAGCTATGGGTCGGTGGTCGATCGGAACGATGCCGTCCAGCGCGGCTATGCGCAGCTGCTCGATCAGAACCGCGGCAATGCGGCTCTGGCAGCGCTGTACAACGTGCTCGATTTCGCCGACCAGTCGGCGATCCAGAGCGCCTTCGAAAGCTGGGCACCGACGACCGAGACGGCCGCGCTGCAAATGGTCGCGCAGTCCTACAACCAGGTCCAGTCGTTCAACGCTTCGCGGCTGCGGGAGTCGACGCTGGCGAGTTCGGGCGGCACCATCGCGACGCTGGGCAACCCGATCCGTACGGCCGGGCTCAGCGTCTCGCGGGGAAGTCAGCCGATCTCGGCAGTGGCCATGGGTCTCGACCAGGCCGACGAACCGACGCGTGTGCGTGAAAGCGGGCTTCGCGAAGATGTCGCCATCTATCTCGCAGGTGGCCTGATGCAGGGCAGCGGCGCGGCCATGCCCGGAACCGGGGGTGACACCGACGTCGATGGCTATTTCTTCGGCGGCGGTATCGAGTACTTCCCCGGCGAGAACTCGATGATCGGCATCTCGGCGCAGTATTCCGATCTCGATTCCGAAGTCTCGCTCGGTAATGAGACCGAGTCGACGACCCTCGCCCTGTCGCTCTACGGCAGCGTGAAGACCGTCGACGGCTTCGTGGTCGATGGCCAGCTGACGGTTACCGATGTCGATCTGGACACGACGCGCACCATCGCCTTCGGCGGCGGTACGCAGACGCTTACCAGCGGCAGCGGCGATGGCGGCCTCGGCGCGGCGCTGGGGATTTCCTACGACATCGAGGGCGCGTTCGGCACGATCTCGCCCGGTATCGAAGTGCGCTATGTCGACCATTCGCTCGACGTGATCGAGGAAACCGGCGGCCCGCTTGCACTGCGCATCGACCGCGAGGACTTCGAAAGCCTCCAGGGCCGGATCGGTTTCGACTATCAGAAGGTCACCACCGGTCTCCAGCTCGATGCCAATGTCGACTTCGTGCATGAATACGAAGACGGACCGTTCGCCGTTTCGGCACAGTTCGCCAACGGCACCGGCCCCGGTGTGCTTTTCCCGGTAAACAGCCAGGACAAGTTCTGGGCCGAAGCGGGCATTTCCGCCAAGTTCAACAGCGGTCCCGCGCAGTTCGGTATCGGTGTGGACACGACGATCGCCCGCAACAATGCCAACGCGCAGACCTATCGCGCTTCGGCAACGTTCAAGTTCTGAGCCAATCCGTACCGGACCTTAGGGTTCGGCAAGAAAGGGCCGTCCGGGCAACCGGGCGGCCTTTTCGATGCGCGAAAGCATTTTCCTACTCTGCCGGTGGTGCCTAGCAAAGCGGCCTCGTTTCCCCGGGAGGCCACACTATGAACCGCAAACCGCTCTTCGATACGATCCGCAAAATTCTGGGCCGCGGGTTCCGCCAGTCCGAGGTCGACCGGCTTGACGAGGCAATCGACGCTGTCAGCGCCGCAACCTCACCCTCGGGTGAATTGTTCCAAGGGCGCGGCGTCAGCGAGCGCGGGCTGCGGCTGATCCGCGATTTCGAAGGCTGCGCGCGAATCCGGCAGGATGGCCTGGTCGAGGCCTATCCCGACCCAGGCACCGGAGCCGATCCATGGACGATTGGCTGGGGCGCTACCGGGCCAGGCATCGGTCCCGGAACGGTCTGGACGCAGGAGCAATGCGACAACCGGCTGGAGGAGGATGTCGCCCGTCACGCGCGCGATGTCGCAACCGCGCTGGACAATGCGCAAACGACGCAGGCGCAATTCGATGCCCTCGTCAGCTTTCATTACAACACGGGCGCGATTGCCCGTTCGACTTTGCTGCGCCTTCACCGGGCAGGGAAATATGGCGAAGCCGCTGCCGAATTTGCGCGGTGGAACCGCGCCGGCGGCCGCATCCTCAAGGGTCTGGTCCGCCGCCGCAAGGCGGAGGCTGCGCTCTACCGCTCGCAGTGAACGCCGCAGAACTCCTCCCATTCCACTCGTCGAACGGCATGGAACCGTAGGGCCCGCGCCGCCGTTGCAGGGACGAAGGAGTATTCTTAATGCGTAG
>Ga0114916_1000833_pt1 | contig 19019 bp, 2 predicted proteins | sample MalvirAntarct_66_FD_83501 | JGI IMG/M metagenome (GOLD analysis project Ga0114916, IMG submission 83501) | Marine viral communities from the Global Malaspina Expedition - Malaspina viral metaG Antarct_66 | ecosystem: Environmental > Aquatic > Marine > Oceanic | place: West Anvers Island... | reverse complement strand
TCGTATAATAGAGTACCACCAACACAAACAAATATTTAATTAAAATTGTTTGGATATTTCAAAAAAATATGTTATCTTTGTTGTTGAACTAACCCTATTACCTAACCTAAAAATAAAATTATGAAAAAGTACTTATTACCCCTCCTTACACTGTTAGTAGTTTTATCCTCTTGTCAAAAAGAAGATGATATATTAACACCAGTCCCACAACCACCACAAACTACCACAACAAATATTAATGGTGATACAATCATAAACATTGATACAACAAATAATAATGGTACCGGAAATGTACTACAAGCTTTTGAAGATGATTACGTTGTATCTATAGATAATAACAATGTAACAGTAGTACCACCATCTGCCGCGTTCCCTGGGTGGGGTAAAAATTATAATATAACTAAAGCAGAATTTTCTATGATTTCTGTGGACACCAGTTACTCCTACACTAGTACCAATTTCCAATCAACATGGGGTAACGGATACGCTAATTTCCATAAAAATGGAAATAATTATGGGGGTGGGGAATTAATGACGACAGTCCACCCAAGAAACGGAAGCACACTACCTACTCACGCAAATAGTTACTTAGAAAAACTTATGGATATGACCATAACACAATATACTTACGGAGCTTATTCAGGAATTTTAGGTTTGGATATAGACTACGTAACGTGTAACGGTACTTTAGTACAATGGCATGTTGACATGGTGGTTACAGAATATAGTGACGGTACTCTAGAATTAAGTATAGATAATACAGGTTATTGTACTGGTGGTACAGGCTCAAATTTCGGAACCGGACCATGGAATTCACAGTTAAAAATCACACTAGTAGAACAGATATAAAAGTTTTAAATTTTAAGTAGCACGAAAGATATCCCAAATCGAAAGTTTGGGATATTTATTTATAACATGCTTTGCCGCATGTCCAATATAAATGCGAAATATAAAATTTAAAACTTAATATAATATGGCAACAATCCAGTACTTCGACACCTATAAGGTCTTCAATACAACAAGAAATGAATATGTAGTTTACTTATTATCCGGTTATCGTACGGTAGGGGGTCAATGTGTGCCCAACCCACTGAACGTAACGCGTCAATGTATGTACTCACAAGGCCCTGAGCCGATTTGGGTAGACACCTCACCAGATACTTACAACATTCCAAGTACCCCAAACCCAGCTCTTGGTCCTTTACCACCACAATGTCCAGCTGGAGGTACAGGGCCCTGTTTGGCAAATGGTTGGGATAGTTCTACGTGGCATCTTAATAGTGCATTTTATCCTCACACTGATTTAGATGTTGGACAGTGGATAACATTTCGATATGGGGCTGGTGGTTGCGTGAACGGAGGAAATAGTCAGGGGATGTTTTGTTATAAAGTTTTAGCTGTAATAACCGAAGCCGAATGGGGTGACCAATGTACAGAATGTGCAGATAACTATCTATTAACTGGTTCTGTTGGAGGGCCTGCTGGGGCTATTGCTACTTGTAATGGTGTAGCTGGAGGTCCGTGTTACAACACCATGTCTGATGCTTTTAATCAACCTATTGGAGGTCCTCGGTACACTAACTTTGGGGGAAATCTCTGTCCAAACGGAACACCACTTGACCCCAACGACTACGAAAATTACGTTCCCTCTGCTTGTACAGATTGTACAACTATTTGGAATCCACCACCAGTAACATATAATTGTGAACTTAATACGCAATGGGACCCAAACTGCCCGGCTTGTTATGACCCAGGAGATGGTACAGGAACATATACCGGCCCTAACGCATTATTAGATTGTCAAAACGCAAACTGTGGTTGTGTATGGTGGGATTGTGTAACTTACACAACATTGGTACCTGTGGCCAGACCAGGAACTGACTACTACATCGCGAGTGGTGGTTGTGTCAGTAGCTATACCCAATCTATAGGTTCTTATTCATCTGATACACTTTGTAATACAGCATGTCAATCTTGGGACTGTACTTGTAATGGGTGTGAAGACGTAACATCTATTAGTGGTACTTCAGGTGAATTCTCTAGTAGTGCATCTTGTATGACAGCATGTACAGCTTTTGGATGTAATCTTAATGGGCAACTTACTAATTCTACCAGATTAGTTGTTGTGTATGACTCCTCCTCAATGGGTGCTAACCAAGTTAGAAATGCATATAATAGGGTACAAAATTGGTTAACCAATGTGAATTTCCAAGGAGAACAATCGCATACAACGTATGCTGGTGAAGCATTTCTACAATGGTGGAATATGTTATATTTAGGTAACCCAGACTCAAATAAAACTACAGCCAATTTATATGACGGTAACCCTATCGCGAACCCACAACTGCTCTCACAACTGACAGTAGGTGGTAGATTTGGTAGTGGGGACGCACTAAATTGTACTCCCGTACTTCCATGCACTGGTGGTCCAGGTACTCCTGCTGGTTGTTCCGATAATTGTTCAGTTACATCAACTGCTAATGCTGGTACTACAATACATTGGGGCGTAAGACAAGGTGATTATCTTGCCCTTATTAAAAGAGGAATTCTGAATCAAGGGATTCACCCATTTAACGCAAATCATTGGGCTGCTTTTATCCCTGCTGGGTCAACTGGTGATGTTAATACTGGTTTAGGGTATGTTGGAAATTCCAGTAGACACGCATATGGTAACCACAATGGTAACCCAATAAACGATAATACAACACTTATCGGACAAGAGGTAAAATCCTTACCAATAATGTCAGTATGTGATGACGTATTAGTTATGTATTTTATAGATGAAGCTGACAACCACTATCATAAAAATGGGGCACAATACACACCAAACACAGGACAATATAGTGAACAGACCCATCACACAAACCCAACCAGAAATTGGCAAAACCAATACGCTGACTTTAAAGAATTCTGGGACAATAATCTTTCTGGAGATACAAACAATGGTTCATTAAGACAAGTGTTATACCCGTTCGGTAATGTTGACTTGGGACTTCAAAAAGCTGCTTTAGCGGGTATAGCTAGTGGAAATCAAATAGTACCAGACGGTACTTGGTTACCAGGAACAGCTCCAACAACTACTGGTACAGTTGGATGTGTACCATTAGTCCCGGGTCAAGCAGTACCATTAAGAACCGGAATAGCTGGTTTGTATAATGGAACAGGTACATATGCTACGAACCCAGCAAACAGTTCATTCAATGTTAGTTTAGAAGTTACTAATCCTTACACAATACTTCCAACAAACACATTCTGTAATAATGCAGCAAAGATAAACTTTAACCCAACCCCAGATTCGACAATATTAAATAACTGGCAGGGAGATACACCAGCAAGAAGAGGAAATTCGTGGTGTAACGAAAGAGGGCTTAGTCATTATGGTTTCTTAGACCAAATGGGTTGGGGATATAATCCTTCTGTAAATGCCAACGCTAACCAAATAGAAGTGGATATAACACAATACTTAACCGCTGCTACACAAACTGCACAAACAGGAACTTGTATATCTGCTCACACTTTAGCGGCCGCAGGAAGTCTATACCCATTCCAAACACTAGAAGAGTGTACTGGTGGGTGTCAAACATATGATTGTGGAATTAACGGGTGTGTTATGGACCCATCTGGTGGGGGAGCTTTTATTAATTTAGCATCTTGTACAGCGTCATGTTCATCATACGATTGTACTGATACCGGATGTACGCTATGGAATGGCGTTTTAGGTGGTGGTTCTGGAGGAACTTACTACGATGTAAATCAAACAAATGCATTAATGGCGTGTACCGCGACTTGCCAATCTTGGGATTGTGATGGTGGCGGAACTTGTACACCATTCCCCGGTACAGCTAGTACTTTTGTGACAGAAGCAGAATGTTTGCTTGATTGTAGCAATTGGGAGTGTGGCGTGATGGGTTGTATCCCCTCAACTAACGGAGCGTTTACATCACAAACAGATTGTGATGCTGTCTGTTTCAGTTGGGGATGTGGACTTAATGGTTGTGAGTATATAAGTGGTACTACAGGAGCATTTACATCACAAACAGAATGTGACTTATCTAGTGGTAGTACAGGGTGTACAAGTTATGATTGTCAGTGGAACGGTTGTGTGCAGGCTGTAGGTACTCAAGGATATTATACATTCCTAGATGATTGTGAAATAGCATGTACAAGTTTTGAATGTACAGTTGGTGGGTGTCTAGAACAGACTGGAGATACGGGTACTTTCCCAACATCAGCATCTTGTGATGAGGTGTGTCTATCCTATAGTTGTGTTACAACGGGTTGTACCACTTTAGTGGGTACAGGACAAACCAATACTTGGTTAGATGGTATTGATTGTGAATTGTATTGTACTTCCTATGACTGTACGGATACTGGTTGTATAGATGTGGGTGCAGTAAGTGGTTCGGGTGGGACTTTCTCATCTTTAATAAATTGTGAAACAGCATGTACTTCATACAATTGTGGTAGTTTTGGATGTTATGAATGGAATACTCCAGGTACTGGTGGTTCAGGGGGTACATATACATCAATGACAGAATGTTATGATTCAGGTTGTACTTCCTGGAATTGTAGTGATGACGGATGTGTCGAAATAAGTGGTACAAGTGGACAATACCTAACACAACCAGCTTGTACAGCTTCTTGTATAAGTTATAATTGTACAGATACAGGGTGTACCACACAACAAGGTAGTGGTGGAACATACCTAGACGCTACTGACTGTAGTTGGTATTGTGTGTCTTTTGATTGTACCGATACAGGGTGTGTGAACGTTACTTCGTTAAGTGGTTCAGGTGGTACCTACTCATCTCTACTAAATTGTGAAGTAGCATGTACATCTTTTGACTGTACCAATAATGGGTGTGTAGATGTGGGTATTATGAGTGGAACTGGTGGTACATTTACGTATGAAACGGGTTGTACAGCAACGTGTGTATCTTATAATTGTACCGATAACGGTTGTCCAGAACAATCAGGTACAGGTGGGACCTATACAGTGTCGGGAACTTGTACAGCAGCATGTCAATCTTATGTGTGTACAACAGGAGGATGTCAAGACTATAATCAACCATTTGGTGGGACCGGTGGTACAATAGAGTTATCCGCGTGTACGGGTAGTTGTATTTCTTGGTCATGTACTGACAACCAAGATTTAACTGTAACAGATATATATGCATTCTATGACACTACGTCTATGGGACCAGATGCGGTAGAAGATGCTATATTAGGGATGGAAGATTGGGTAGGAACAATACCAAATTACCAAGGAACCCTAAGACATGGACTATATAATGATGAAAGATGGCTAGAGTGGGCAACTTCGGTTTATAATGGTGAACGACCTGCTGGGGACTCAACACCAACACAAAACATGGTAGCTGGGTTAATACATAAACTAGCGATAGATAATAGTTGGTCGTTCCAAAATAACATATATGATAATTGTGTGGCTGGTACAAATTTCCCACTTATATTTACAAACGCTTGGGTTCAAGTTACAGCAAAAGGACCAGTACCTACAGCATCAACATCAAGTGATGTATTAACAGTATGTTTCATAGATGAATCAGGACCGGACAATGGTTTAGGTAGTCCTTTAGTTTATACATCTAATGACGCAGGACCTAATGGTAACATACCACAGTTCTCCGGAGTAACAGCTTCTATATTAGACCAACCAACGGATACTTGGAAACAAGACTATACAGCATTTACACAACAATACAATATAATAACTGGTGGTACAGGAACCTCAAATTTCTACTTATACCCAACAGACTCATATACCATATACGACAATAATAGATTATTTGCTTTACATGGTTTAGCTACAATTTCTAGTGGTAATAAAATACCACAAGACGGAATGTGGCAAATAGGTACAGCTCCTAGAACAACAGCTTCTGGTGGAGCAATAAATTCCATACCATCTTTATGTAATATTGCGGATTTAACAACTTTAGAATCGGTAAACCCTTATTTCGCTGAAAGCTACGGAGCGTTAGATAGAAATGGGTGGGGAATAAACCCATCTTTTTTACCATTCACAAGAATTGGGTTTGGTTTAGATTTAGATGTATTTCTACAGAGTACATCATTAAGTACTGGTACTACATGTATGTCAGCGACTACTTACCCATACTACCCTAATTGGCCATATGATTCACTAAGTGCTTGTACTGGAAACTGTGGAAACTACGTATGTCAAGCTGACAACTCAGCTTCAAGTGACGGTTGTGTGTTAACATACCCAGGGATAGTATCACCACCAGGATTTGATACATTATCAGCTTGTACGGCTTCTTGTATATCCTATAACTGTATAACCACAGGGTGTACTTCACAAGTAGGGACTGGTGGTACGTACACCAATAACTATGATTGTGACAATAACTGTAGTTCTTGGAATTGTTCACCATGGAACTATTCATACGGACCACAACAAACCTGGAACGGATGTCTACCTCAAAATGGAACCGGTGGTACTTATTCAGCATTTACTTCGTGTACTGATGTCTGTACTTCATTTGAATGTACCGCTACATGTGAAACCTTAGCGGTGGGATGTAGTCAATGGGCAAATACTGGAGGAACCTACGAAACTTTAACTGCGTGTACAGGAAGTTGTGTTATAGAATGGTACTGTACCCTAGCTCAAGAAATTAATTCTTGTAATTCCCAAACAATTCTAGGGGCGGGTGGTAATATAATAAATAATGGTTATTTAGCGGTATCACCAGCTAACTTAAGTAGTGGTTATGGGGCTTTGGGTTGGTTTGCGGATAACAACCAATCAGCAACCTGGTCAAACTATTCTTTCAGTATGTTAAATGGTAGCACATCTGAGGGTTGTGAAGGGCCGGTAATTGCTCAAAACTTGGGGGCATCAGTACCGGGATGGTTACACACACTAAATTCAATAACCTTTACACCAACAGGTAACTACTCACCAAATGTAACATGGCCAAGGACGTATACAGACTGGACATCATTAATCAGTGATTTTACTGGTCTGGGTAGTCCGGTAAATCTAAGTATGAATGCATTTGATGTATTCCAAATAATCAGAGGGGTTAATACTCTTTGGGACGGTTTAGATGTTAATTATGATGTATCACCTTGTTATTGTAGTGTAGTACCTTGTGACGTATTTTGTTACGACGGAACCTCATCACTACCAGCAGGAGCACAAGGACCATATGCTACTTCAGGTGCCGCTGAAACTGTGTGTTGTACAGCAAACACATGGTTTTGTTCAGCGTCTACAATTATCAGTAGTTGTAGTGGGACAACAACTATCCCTGGGACTTACAATACAGATGTAGATGCGTGGAATTACATAAGTACAAACATGTCAAATACTAATTTAAATTTACTAAGTTATGAATCAACAACACCAGCTATTTTAGGAAGTAACGAATGTGAAGGACCTAACGGAAATAAGCTTTATGAAATACTACCAATTTCGTACCATCTATTGTCTGCCAACACTTCTTATAATACGTGGGACGAATTCGTTAATGTATTAATATTATCTGGTGTGACCGGAATATACCCAGGAATACAATTTAGTATATTGGACGGTTACCTAGAAATCCAATCTGGACACACACTAGTTGCGTGCGCAGAACCATGTAATTGTATAGAAACAGATTGTGCGTGTTATGAGATGAACTCAACTAGTGGGTATACGACACAAGCAGAATGTTTATCAGCGTGTTGTCCTGTGTCAGCGTACACCGCAACATCCTGGAATTGTTTGTCTGGAAATACCATTATTGACCAATATACGGGAGCCATTAGTCAAGAAATTGAAAGTATATGTCCTACTAAAAATTATATAGGACAGTTCAACGACACAGTGGAAATAATAGATTGGCATAGACAGTTCCAAGCATCAGGTATAATGGCCTTTAATAAAGAAACTGTTTTATATAACGATAGTGGGTCATACATAACACCATTTACTTGGCAAGACGTTAACTCAATTATGAGTGCTTCTACAACAACGTGGGAAGATTGTTTTCGTGAGGAGGGGTCATTCCCAGCTCCAACTTATAGAGCGTATACATATGTTGAAAGAATAGGTCACCCAGCAGTAAACCTAAACCAAGGATATAGTAGTTGGAACGCATTCTATACCGCAGCTAATGCAATATGGCCTACATTAACAACAAATATGTCATTTAGTGGTGTTTGTGCTGAATTAGCGTCACAAAGTGGTGTAGGTTCAAGTGGTCTATCAGGTTGTAATTGGACAACACGAAGTTGTTGTCTTCACAGAGGATGTAACTGTTACGAAACATTTGACACAACAGGTGAGTATTTGACAGATACGTTATGTGCAACAGCTTGTTGTCCTACAACAGCATGGACTTGTGACCAGTTAATATCGTTCTCCTGTTTACCAGTTATAAATTATTCTGGATTGTATTGGCCAGCTACCACTTACCATACAAGTGAAAGTAATTGTCAATATTACTGTGACCCACCATTATCTGGGTGGAATTGTGTGAGTGCTGTAACCATAGATAGTTGTTCCGGTAGTTCAGTAATAACCGACGCGACACCAAATATTGTACTCAATAATGTAATTTACCCTTTTACTAGTTCTACCTTATATAATACAGGATATTACCAAACTACAAATGGAACAACAAGTGCTGGTATACCTACACTTGATTGGATGGGTGTACCTGGGCAAGTTGAGTCAGTACTAACTGATATAACATACCTATCTTCTACACTTCCATTTTCAGCAGTAACATTTGAATTAACAACAGCTTCCACAAGTTGGAATGGATTTAGTAATAGTTCATGTTCTGGGGCAAATGGCTATAACACATATAGACTTATAGGGTTAGGTCATTACAGTGTACAAGGTGGTTTATTGTTTGATACGTGGAATGGGTTTGTGGCAATGGCTCAATCACAAGGACATATGATTACCACTAGTATGAATATAATAGAAGCTTCCACAGCAATATCCACACCACCAGCAGTTGCACTATATTTAACTGGTTGGACAAGTTCATATGAGAATTGTGCATGTACTATATTACCTTGTTATTGTGAAATGGTTATAGCACCATCTATTTTTCAGTATAATACCGAAGCGGAGTGTGAAATAGATTGTTGTTTACCGACATACAATTGTACTATTAATGGTTGTATTGACCCATTAGACCAGTCAGGTTCTTTTAACGGACCTGCAGCATTATCATATTGTGAAGCTGTTTGTTATGAATGGTGGTGTCAAAGTGCAAATACACTTACAGATACTTGTTCTAATGAAACACGAGCAGTTTTCCCAGAACCTCAACCACAATCAAACTTTTCAGAGTACTGTCCTTATGGTACCGGGTATACGACTATGTTCCCAGGTGGAGTTGGAAGCCCTGTTAATATGGGAGGGATTAATGAATATAGTGTATTAATGGACTTTGGTAACCCTTCTGGTCCAGATTACGCTAATCCACCATTATGGGGAGGAAATATGCAAAATACAGTATTTAATAGTATAAAATGGTTAGATACTAGTCCTACAAATCAAATTAGTGACTCATGTCCTTGTATTGACACAGTACCCGCACCATGTCCATCTCCAACACAATCTAATTGTGTACAAACCTGTCAAGGTGGGTACTTCTCCAAATTGAGTCACGTAGTAGTTTTCTCCGGTTGTAATATACAATATGACCCAGCTACGGGAACACAATTAAATTACCCAAACCCAATGTCCAGTTTAGCTTATACACCAACTCAATCAAACGGTGTTACAGGATTTACAAGTTGGAGTGAACTGATATTAGGATTACAAGTTGGTGGATTACCTGTCAGTTTAACACAAACACCTGAGGTGGTGTCACAGATACTAAGTCAAGCAGCAGGACCAGCACCAGCAGGTGGATATCCAGGAATGGGAAATCTGTATTTGATGCCATATAAAGAACATTGTGTTTGTATGAGAACGGAATGTGACTGTATCACTATAGACGGGACTGGACACACATCAACAGCGTTAACATATTATGATAGTACTGCTTACACTAATTGTGAATTAGCATGTTGTAGTGGTGTGACATTGGAGGTGTGTGATGTTTTAATTGTAGGAAAAGAAGAAGGTGTATGTAAGTATGATGTAGCAACTAACACTGTAACTAAATTATTTGACATACCAAACGCTAACTTCGAAGAGTATGATATAGCAACAAGACAAAACTTATTATGGTTGTACGATGATGTAACTGACGTAATTAAAGAATATACAATATTTTGGTATGGTACAACATTTAGTCATATGTATAATCGAGATATCTTTTTACCTAGTGGTTATTTAGGGAAAGGTATGACGGCTACTGAAGTCCCTTTCAGGTTATTAGTTGGTGGGGATGCTGTATACGAAGTAGATGTAACAGTTTCTCCGGTCACCGTTGGTAACATAAATACATTATTTATGATACCTAGTGGATTAACATGTACTGGGGATATTTTGTATGAAATATCTACAGTTGTACCATTAATCATTGTTACATATGGAAGTGGAGCAGACCAATATGTTGGTAAATTTACTTATTCCGGAATAAAACTAGAAGAAAGTCATATTAACACTACAACCATATTAGATGCTGATGAAACCTTCGACGCGTTATTTAGTTGGGGACCACTAGCTTCACAAGTACCAGCACCGAATCCTTACTCTTCATTATTATGGCCTCTGTATGGGATAACAACAAATAAACAAGTTTATGTCTTACAACAATCTCCATTAGAGTTTTCCCCAGCACCATCTGCTACACTATCTTTAGTTAATCAGATACTGAATAAAGTTAATGGGGCTTCAAACTTAACTTATATTGATACCTCAACAGGGATAAAAGTATACCAAGGATGTCATACCATAGAAGAAGATGAGGATTTATGGTGGTGTACAAATTTAGGGTGTGTGTCAAACCTTACACAACCACCAAATTCAGTTGGTTCATGGTTTACATTATCTGATTGTGAAGACCATTGTAATTTTGTTTGTGGTGAATGTGCTGGTGGTTGTTCATGTATAATGATTAATACACTAACCAGCCCAGGTTGTAACCCACAACCTACCATGGATGACTGTATTCTACAGAATATCACAACTAACATTAATGTGATTAATGGTGGTGATACATGTTGTGATTGTCATGGTTGTGAATCAGTAACTTTCTGGGAATGGAACTATTCTTTCTCAAATTGGATAAGTGTTACAATACCGACTACAACAACAAATAGTACAGTAGTACAACCATGGGCACCAGTATATTATCCTATTGGGTCGGTGGTATTATTTACAGACCCATATGGTAATGAATGTTGTTACACAATAGTATCTAACCATTATAATACTAATATGACACCATATGATGCGTGGAATAATTATTTAGACGCGTATAATAGTAACACACCTATGAATACAGCTAATGGTGCTTGGTGGATAGCCTGTGACCCAGATTGTGCAACTATTATAACTTGGGATTGTAACGATGAAGGTGGGCACAGAAATTGTCAAGGACTCGACTATTGGGATGGTACACAGTGGGTAACAAATGAAAGTGCAAATGTAGTAGCAGGTTTATCGTTCACAGCACACATAAGTAATATAATAGCACAAGGTGACCAATGGCTTACTTTAGGTACTCTTGGATGGGAAATGGGTGGTGGAATCGCTCCATTAAACGCATGTCCTGGACACATGGGAATAGGCTTCCTAGCTCGTATAATTTCGGTAACACACCAAACCCTTCCTACAACTTACACTACTTGGGCATCGTTCATAGATGCTGTAAATGTACAACACCCAACATGGAACGTTCCCTACCAATATAATTTCCAAGAAGTGGAAGATTTATATGGAGGGGAAGGTATGGTTTGTAATTACGAATTCTGTATTTGTGATGTTATAGTACCACAATTCAAATATGATAGTTGTGATAATAAATCGTTATTACCACCAGCAGTTGTAGGGTCGTACACAGCAGCGGAATATTTCCAATCACCGATAACGACACCAGTAGGTCAACAACTAGTTCTAAATAATAATAATATGAAAGAAGCAACCTTCTCCAACTACTCATATTTTACAACAAATAATACAACTAATGACCAATGTGGTTATGGGAATACCGGGTACTATACAGAATATATTGATAGAATAGAGGTGATTTACTCAAACCCTTTCTCTGGGTACTTAGCTCCTAATTTTGCCACATCTACTACTTGGGTAAGTTTTATTTCACAAATTATGTCGTGTACTGTAGGTAACCCACCACTTAATACTTTGGTAAATATTAACAGTACATTTGAGGAAATATCATCCGCACTACAACTAGTGACCAAGTATAAAGCTATTATAGTAAGTTCTGCTTGTACTTGTGTAGAAGCTCCATGTGAGTGTGTACCAGTAATAGGGACTTCAGGACAATACGCAACATCTGCTGCTTGTTCTGCTGTTTGTTGTGATACAAGTTGGAAATGTATCAGTGGTAGTACTACTGGTGGTCAATCTCCTTATATTGATAATTACACAAATATAGAATTTATAGATATCACACAACTATCACATTGGAACAGTAGTTATATTTGGTACAATAACGTTTTACCTCTTAACGCTTACGGGTCTGCAACTGGTGCTAAATCATATCTTGCATCTGATTGGATATCAATATATCACCCAAACACAGATTGTGATACCTTAAAGTTTATTATGCCAGACCCTGGAACATGTGCTGGAGACAATCAATATTCTCAATGTTGTTTAACAGAACCGTACTACCCGAATGATGAGGAGTATACTTGGCAATACCTTGTAGAGTTTAGTATAGGTACATCCGACCCAACTCAGGTGACACCATGTATGCCACTTCAACAAACATTTACTAAATGGGCGGACTGTCTAGCTTGGTGTATGACTTGGATGCCTGGAGCATTTAATGTAACTATCCCAGCTAATATTGGTTACACACAACTACACCAACTGCTCATGACCAGTAATAATTGTACTCCCCCAGCTTGGTATCAAGGTTATCTTGGTGGATTTTTATGTTCCGAAGTAGTCAATGAACCATGTGAGTGTGTGGAATGCCCACACCCAGTAAACCAAATGTGTCCATACTCATCCAAAACAGAATGTGAGGGGACCAATATGACTAATAATTCATGTGATAGTAAAATCTTAATACAACCGCAAACTGTAACAAGTCCTCCTTATGTAGATTTAATACAAGAAATATTCTCAAATACCCCAGCAAATCATAACGATATATTTAATAATTATAAATTCGGATTATGGGGTTCACCAGCAATACAAAGTCACTATAATATAGCTGCGTGGCCAACAGATGGTTGTACAGGTAGTACTAGTCCAAGTTCAACATACCCTGTTTATGACGCTTATATAGAGTCCATAACAATAGTAGACACATATGGGGTGAGTGGTCCAGCGGGTGCAATTATAGATGGACCATACAACACAAATTGGTCCGACTTTATAACGGGTATCCAAGGACAGTCGTGGTGTACCAACTGTTATCTATTGTCATCTTCTTCTACACTAGTAGATGTCCAAAATACAACAGGAAATAACCATGTTGAGTTAGTTATTAATTGGGAGTTTTGTCAATGTACCACATCACCATCTTGTTGTCCAGATATTACATGGAATTGTGAAACTGGAGCAACAATAAATAATAGTTGTGATTACGACATTACAGGTCAGTTAGAAATGTACGCACCGTCCAACCCTAACGGGGCAGGATTAGATAATTATCCACCAGCATTAAGTTTTACAACATTGGCCAATAGTTCAGGTGTGTTAGTACAAGGTGGTGGACCTTACATATATGTTGGTGGAGCTGAATCGGTAAAATATATGATGGATAGTCTAAATGGAGCACAAAACATACTGTTTAGTGCTAGAACCTTCTACCATAATACAGGAGTTTTAGCACCATTTACCGCTCCAGGAAAATGTATGGCTCCTCTAACAGAATATCACCAACTCCCACTATTAGGGGCTGGACTATGGACAGCAACAATAGATTATGTTACGGACATACAATTGGATATTTGTCCTAATAATTACATACCAGGACCACAACTACCAATTATGGGTCTTAGCTCAACCGACTTTATAAATAACTTAATTGGTGTTGGTATTGGAGGAATAACACCTAGTTCATCATACGACCAAGTTAGACAGAGAGTTATCACCCACTGTACAATGGAGACCACATCCTTCCCTTCTGGGGTTACAGGATATCCTAATACGGACGAAGAATGGATTACTAGATGGGTGACGGTAAACACAGAGCATTGTCAATGTTCTTCTACAAACCCATGTGGTTGTATACCAGTTTATGATGGGTCAGGACAATACCTAACACAACCAGAATGTGAAGTAAATTGTGAATGTCTCACATACAATTGCACTACTAATGGTTGTGTAGACCCGTTAAATGGTACAGGAGCATTTACAGCGTTAACAGATTGTCTATTAGTATGTCAAGAATGGGAATGTGAACCGGGAGCACAAACTCCAATAGGGGGAGCATACGACTGTAGTGCATTAACAACATTACCAATTATAGGACCATCAATAGCTCTATTAGACTATTATGGTAATCCAACTACGACACCAATATTCCCTTATACGACTAACATGCAGAACGCACAGATAAGTGATTTTAAATATGATTGTACAAATTGCGGTGTTAATAATCCAAATATGTGTGATTCCCCTAACGGTAAATTTGTTAAAGGGTGGAAGATTACAGCTACCATGAATAGTCAAAACAACCCACCTACATCTACATTGATGGGAGCGTACGATACTTGGAATGATATGTTAAATGACATGATAAATGTTTGGGGTGTAACAACTTTCTATGGTTTTGGTCCTAATTGGCCAGCATCACAAGTGATTACGTGTTTAAGTACAACAATATGTAGTGGTTTAGGAAATCCAGTAACACTTGGAATTGAAATGGACCCATGTCATTGTACACCAGGAGATTGTGATTGTGTGTTAGTACCAGGAACAGGAAATACTGGTTATGATATGTCTATGTATAATACTTGTACCGGAGCGTGTTGTTCAGCAGAATCTAGATACGATTGTAGTATTAATGGTTGTTACGACACATTAAATGGTGTTGGTGAATTTTCTTCTTTAGCAGCATGTACAGCAGACTGTAGAGAGTGGAGGTGTATATCAGGTACGACACCACCAAATAATTGGGTGGACTGTAGTAGTAAGACAAAAGTTCCATTATTTGTATCGAGTAATGTGTACTCCTCCACAATAGGGTCAGGACCAACAGACAATCAATTAATAAGTTATATGGCGGACGCTGCTAATGGTTTACAAAATACCCCATTCTTATCCTATTATGTATCGAATGACGCACCATACAATATAGCGTCCTACCCAGACCAATGTTCGGACGTAGTTGTCTTTATAGGAACTACTTACCGTTCGTACACCCTAAAAATAAGTGTTGGTGACGGGGTTAACCTACCAAACGCTCCGTATTACTTTTCATGGGCAGACTTAATAACGGATTGTCAGTTAGTAGGTATTGCGGTATCACTAATAAACACACCACTACAAGTTAAATCAATGATTGGTGCGTATTACAATGTACCAGCAGCTGGTACTATGTACGCAAGACAAGCTCCTTGTGTTTGTATGGATACCGCATGTAGTTGTATAGAATTACCAAGTACCGGAAATACCGGAACTATATTTACAACTTTTAATGCGTGTGATATAGCAGTTAACAATAACCCTTGTTGTACAACCGGTTCACCAAGAGAAAATACTTGGATATGTGACCCACACTTTGACGAATGTACGTGTGTTGATTTAGGTCCTGGTGGTGGTGGTGTGTATTTTAGTTTGGAAGAATGTAAAGATGATTGGAATTGCTGTCTAAATAATTATTATGATTGTGTTGATGGTGGCTGTATAGGACTTGCAAATAACGCTGTGGGACCATACCAAACAGCACAAGATTGTTATGATGACCATTGTCAGAGAGGTGGTTGGAATTGTAAACTAGGTGACCCAGGAGGTCCGATACCATTAACTCCATGTGTTCCATGTAACATACCACCATGTCAATATAACAACGTTACATCAGCAGGGTTCCCTTATTTCGGTAACTCACAACAACAATGTATAGATAGTTGTGGTGACGAGTGTTGGAAGTGTTGTATGAATGAAAGCGGGTGGATATACCAACTGTTCCTAGCAGCAAATCCTTGTGAATGTAAATCGGGTGATATTGAGGTACCTTGTGATGGTGATGGACCTTGTCCATACCCAGTAAGTTGTTTACCACCACTAACATACAATTGGACTCTTTGTAGGTGTGTGTGTGAACCTAATATGTCTTGTGCTCCCGGACACCACTGGAGTTATGATTTATGTACATGTGTAAAAGATAGAATCATTATTTATGATTTCCAAGGAAGTGTTGATAGTGTTATCATGGATATATCAGAATCGACAGGTAGAGTTCTACCACAGGTAATTCAAGATGTTAATACCGCTGTAAGAAAATTAGAAAACCTTATGAACTCTGGGTTTAATGGTGACAATTGTCCAAACTGTGTTATACCAGGTACGAAAAATTCTAATGGGGTTTGTTTGTATGACGGATGTATGAAATTTAAAGGAAATAAAAAAGACGAACGAACAAATATAGAAGTGATATTCCCAAGGACTGTTACACCAGGAACACCGATTTCACCAGGAGTACCAGGAATAGGTGGTTGTTCGTTGGTGAGTTATGTGGCAAGTTGTCCAGATAATGGGGTGGTAGATAGTGAAATACTAACATGTCCATGTGCACTTATAGACGGTGTCCCACCAACAGTAGATAGAAATTTAAATACTTGGGTGAGTTTACCAAATGATACTAGAGTGTTTAAAGTTATTATGATTATTGAAAACGCACAAGAACAGGAATCAACGATAGAAAAAGTGTTTATAACAACCCAATGTTCGGCAACACCGATAATACCACCAAACACCCCAGTCTACCCACCGGTAGTGCCAGTTAAACCGGTAGTGCCAGTTAAACCAACCTTGGGGTATAATTGTATTGAGGGTACATCAAAATCTAGTGAAACCAAATGTGTGGAGTACGGTAGCCCAGAATACGTAAGAGTTTTTGGGACAAACCCACCAATATACTCAACACTCGAATTATGTAGAGTGGCGGGATGTGGAACCCCGGTTACTCCGGAACCATCAAACCCAACAGTACGTTATGTGTGTACCCAACAACTTAATACTTTAGTGAGTGAATATCAAAACGCTTGTGTACCAACAACATTAATACCACAAGGTGTAATTAGTTATGGGTCGGTATTTGAGTGTGTGGATAGTGGTTGTGGTGGGTGGTTTAATTGTAACACAGACCAAGAACTTTTTGGTTTGTCCGAACCACAACATAAAACCTACCCAATACCTATGTGTTGTGAAAGTACTATAAAAACAAAGACTGATAGGTTGACATATGAAAGTTGTGTGGTTTCTTGTATGGAGTTAAATGCGACAGAAATATGGTTCCCACTATATAATGTTACAGGACCTAATACTAGTACTTTCTCACCACTAGGATATATGTCTAGGGAATTAGTTAACCCAGTTTTAGAAGGGTTGTGTTCGGTATCTAATGACATAAAGACATACCAAAACCAAGGATTCACTACTGAGGATGTCTATAGGAAACTTCCGGTTACGTCACCAATAATAAAAGGTGGGAAAACTTTTGAATTTTGGAGATGTAATCCTTTTTCTTCTCCTTGTTTTTGTGAACCAGCACCCTACAATAACGGACAACAAACTATAGATATGTTAAATTATGGGGCTCATTATCTTGGAACCGACGCAACATCATGTATATTTAACGCTAATTGTTGTTACGCACCATCTCCAGATATATGGGTTTGTACTCAGGGGACTTGTGTACTTAACCCTAGTGGTAATTACCCATTAGCCACCCAATTCAACTCACAACAAAATTGTCTAGACAACTGTTTTGTAACTAAATGGGTTTGTAAATGTCTACCACAAGCATGTCAAAATGCTTCGGGACATAAACACTCATGTGAAGCTAGAACAGATGGTACTGGGTATATGGATAGTTTACAGGACTGTTTGGATTTTTGTCCGTGTGAGATAACTAATGCAAAAGATGGGAAGGTAAACTCAATTAACTACGACATAAAAAAGTTAGACAGTTGCCCAGGACACACAGGAAAGACTGTTTTACCGGCTAGCTGTATGACCCAAAAGTATGCCAAAGGGTAAAACATCATAATAGTTTAATATAAAAAAGGGTCTTAGGACCCTTTTTTTTTAACTAATGGCCAATATAAAGAATCAATAAGGCCCAAATATTTATATTATGTGAAAATACACAACACTAAACATAGTTTTAGTTATATGTTGGATATTTATTGGTTAAAGTGCTATATCTCGCAAATAGCAATATAATAATAATTTAAAAAAAAGGAAATATGAGTTTAGAGTCTAGTAGATGTATACAGTGTGCACCCAGTTATTGTTCTGGGAAAGGGGAGTGTTGGAGGTTTGGTCTTATTGAGGATTCATCATCTACAGCCCTATGTAAGTATGGTACGTTTGATGCGTGTATGGAAGTAAATGGTCCTGGTAGTACCTATGTAGACCCTGAGAGATGCTTGGTTTATTTTAACGATAATGGTTGGACACCATATTCTACAAACGGCGTGGACCTAGCTTTTGGGATGTATGGGGCGACAAACCAGAGTAACCCAATACCAACCAACCTAGAACACATAACCCCAAATAGTAATACGGGTATATCCCCAAGAGAAAGTATGCTAAGTTCCAGAATATGGGCTTATGACATTATTGATAATTCTATATATTATGTGGATTCTCTAACTCACGAAGGTAGTGATGTTGCTATGGGGGTTACAAATTTATGGGT
>Ga0114916_1000830_pt1 | contig 19060 bp, 9 predicted proteins | sample MalvirAntarct_66_FD_83501 | JGI IMG/M metagenome (GOLD analysis project Ga0114916, IMG submission 83501) | Marine viral communities from the Global Malaspina Expedition - Malaspina viral metaG Antarct_66 | ecosystem: Environmental > Aquatic > Marine > Oceanic | place: West Anvers Island... | reverse complement strand
GCTTTCGCCGGCGCTGCCAGCGAGCGCAGCGGCCAGCAGCCGCAGCAGCTGGCCTCGGTCGCCTCGGTGGCGACCGACGCAAGCTGCTGCGGCCCCTGGCCGATGCGCTCGATGACCGCGTCGGCGAAAGCGGAGGTGCGGGCCCGCTGCCGAGAGACGCCTTCCTCGTAGATGTCGTAGGTGTGGATCCCGTCTTCGAGGGTGCGTAACCACGCGTTGTGCGCCCGGCTCGCCACCTCCGGCTGGCCGATGTGAACGAGCATCATCACGGCCGCGAGGAAGAGACCTGAGGGGTTCGCCACGTCCTGGCCGGCACGCCGGGGCGCCGATCCATGGATCGCCTCGAACATGGCGGCGTGCTCACCAATGTTGGCCGATCCGGCGAGGCCGACCGATCCGGCGATCTGCGCGGCGACATCGGAAAGTATGTCGCCGTATAGGTTCGGCATCACGATGACGTCGAACGCCCCGGGCGTGTCGGCGAGTTTCGCGGCGCCGATGTCGACGATCCAGTGTTCGTTCTCGATGTCCGGGTACTCGGTCGCGACCTCGTCGAAGACCTTGTGGAAGAGGCCATCGGTCAGCTTCATGATGTTGTCCTTCGTGAAGCAGGTGACCTTCTGCCGGCCGTGCAGCCGTGCGTACTCGAACGCGTAGCGGACGATCTTCTCGGTGCCTGGGCGGGTGATGAGCTTCAGGCACTGCATGACCTGGTCGGTCTGCCGGTGCTCGATGCCGGCGTAGAGATCCTCCTCGTTCTCACGCACGATCACCACGTCCATGCCGGGATGCTTCGTGTCCACGAAGGGGTGATATGCGATGCAGGGCCGGACGTTGGCGTACAGCCCCAGCGTCTTGCGCACCGTGACGTTGAGGCTTTTGAAGCCACCGCCTTGTGGCGTCGTGATGGGGGCCTTGAGGAAGACGCGTGTGCGTCGCAGCGACTCCCACGCCGACGGCTCGACGCCTGCGCTCAGCCCCCGCTGATAGACCGCTTCTCCGATCTCGATGCGCTCCGGAGCGATGTGCGCCCCCGCCGCCTCGATGATGCGGAGGGTGGCCTCCATGATCTCGGGTCCGATGCCGTCCCCGTAGGCGACTGTGATCGGCGTGGCCTCGCGTGCTTCAGCGCTGGTGCTCATTGCCCACCTCTCTTTCACGACTCATAAGATACGAAACAAGATTCGTATGATGCAAGAAGCAAGACGGGGGGCGGGGGGGGCGTTTCCCCCAGAACTGCCAGGAAGTCAGAATCAGGAAGATCGTGTCTGGAGTCGACGAGCCTCGGCCGCTTCCGATTTCCGGAAAGGCCGATCGTTTGGGCGGCTATACTAGGCAGATGGTGGACGAACGCCCGGCGCGCTGGACCTTCCTCTCGAACTACGGGCACGTCCTGCTCTACATCGCCCGACATCCCGACGCCCGGCTCCGTGACATCGCGGCCGCCGTCGGGATCACCGAGCGCGCGGCGCAGCGGATCTTGCACGAACTCGTCGAGGAGGGGTACGTCGCGCGCACGCGCGAGGGCCGCCGCAACCGCTATACGGTTCAACTCAATCACCCGCTCCGGCACCCCCTCGAGAGTGACCACACGATCGAGGAGTTGATGAGCACGCTCGGCGCCGAGTCGCCCGCCTCGTGAGCGGCAAGCGCTCGCGGAGGAGATTCAGCCGAAGCCGAGCCCCCGATTCGCCGAATGAGATCGCAGTCGTGTAGGCAGCGGAGTTCCGCCGCTAGTCCCGCGACGAGCTGTCAGGCGAACAGCCCCCACCTCCCGTGAGCGGAATCGCTGGGAGTACCACTGAGAACGCGCCTCGTGAGCCCAACCCTTGCTCTGACAACGGCGAGTAAGTGCCTCGGCGGCGTGCGCTCACTCGCGACTCGAGGTACCGGCATGCCAGAGCGGCTGGGCACGGATGGGGGAACGACTGCCAAGAACTGCTCGTAGAGATTGTCAGCGGTCGATCCGCCCCGACCCCGCCGCCGGTGCCAGCAGTCTGAGCAGGGTCTGGCAAGGGCCTCGGCCTCACCGCGTTTCCAGCAAACCCGACCAGCACCCCGAGGGCGACCCTGAGGCGACCGAGGCTACGGAGAGTGAGCCCTCCGTAGCCTCGTCTCACCCCTCACGCGGCATGCTGATCAACGTGAGAGCCGTCGCGCCTCGTCGTCTCTGAGCCCTGATGTCCGAGCCTCCGCCACAACTTTTCGAGCTCCAGCGCGACGAGCGTCACTGACCCAAGCGCGACACACACCAGGAGGTCGATCGGCCCTAGCGGCTCGAGCTGCAGGAAGTCTTCCGCGAGGAATGGCACATACAGGACGACCAGCTGCATCACGACGACGAACGACACCGTCCCGAGGAGCACGGGGTTGCCGAGCGGGTTCATTCGGAACAGGGACTCCGTGCTCGAACGCACAGCGAGTGCCTGGAACACCTGCAAGAAGGCGAGGCTGGTGAACATCATCGTCTGCCACTGCGGCTCATCCATGCGGTAGTAGGCGTAGCCGACGCCCAGCGCGACGGCTCCGATCAGCACGCCCAACCACGTGGTTCTCACGCCCAGGCCGCCACTGAAGATGCTCGATGACGGTGAGTGGGGCGGGCGGTTCATGACACCCCGCTCGGCTGGCTCCGCACCCATGCTCACGCCGAGGATGCCGTCAGTCATGAGGTTGAGCCATAGCAATTGCAGCGGCAGCAGCGCAGCCGCGGCGTCCGATCCGATCTCGAGCCCGGTGGCGAGGAAGGTGGCCGGCCAGAGCAGCATCACCATCACCTTGCCGATGTTCCCGGCGACGGCGAATCCCACGAAGCGCCGCAGGTTGTCGTAGATGACCCGCCCTTCCTCGACGGCCGCGACGATGGTGGTGAAGTTGTCGTCGCGGAGCACCATGTCCGACGCTTCCTTCGACACGTCGGTTCCGGTGATCCCCATCGCCACGCCGATATCGGCGCGCTTGAGTGCCGGGGCGTCGTTCACCCCGTCACCCGTCATCGCGACGACCTCCCCTTGCTTGCGCAGGGATTCGACGATGCGGAGTTTGTGTTCAGGCGAGACCCGCGCGAACACCGAGGTCTCCATCACAGCCCGGTCGAGTTCCGCTTCGGTCATCTCGTTCAACTGGCTGCCGGTGACGGCCCGACCGTCGCGGGAGATGCCCAGGTCTCGGGCGATCGCGGCAGCCGTCAGGGGGTGGTCACCGGTGATCATCACGGGGCGGATGCCCGCCGCCACGCAGTTCGACACGGCCGTCTTCACCTCCGCCCGGGGTGGGTCGATCATCCCGAACAGCCCGATGAAGGTGAGGTCCTGCTCGGTGTCGGCTGACGCTCGGGCCTCCTGGACCGCGCGCGCCGCGAGGCCCAGCACCCGCATGCCGTTGCTCGCGAGCGCCTCGTTTCGGCTGTGGAGCTCTGACCGCAGCGAGGCGTCCATTGGTACGCGGTGGCCGTCGACCCACGCGGTTGTCGAGAGATCGAGCAGGCTGTCGACCGCGCCTTTCACGAGGGCGACGTAGGCTGCGCCATCGAGGAGCGCCGGCGAAAGCGCCATCGTCTCCTGGGCGGTTTCACAGCGGTGCACCGTGGTCATCCGCTTGCGGTCGGAATCGAACGGCACCTCGGCGACACGCGGCAGGGCCACCCGCAGCTGGCGGTGGTCATAGGCTCCTCGCCGCGCGGCGACCAGGAGCGCGCCTTCGGTCGGGTCGCCGACGAAGACGGCCCCGTGTTCATCGTCGCGCAGATCCGCGTCGTTACAGAGCGCGCCCCCGAGGAGTAGCAGCCGGGCATCCTCATCGAGGGTCGTGGGATCCACATCGCGCAGATCGATCTCCCGGCCGGGCAGAGCCAGCGTGGTCACGGCCATGCGGTTCTCGGTGAGCGTGCCTGTCTTATCAGTGCAGATGACGGTGACCGAGCCCAGCGTCTCGACCGCCGGGAGCTTGCGGATGAGGGCATGGCGCCGCAGCATGCGCTGCGCGCCCACAGCCAGCGTGAACGTAACCACCGCGGGCAGTCCTTCGGGGATGACGGCTACGGCCACGCTGATCGCGGTCAGCAGCACGTCTGACAGGCTCTCGCCTGCCGCGAGCCCGATGCCGATCAGCAGCAGTGCCACCGCCACGCCAGCCACAGCCAGGCGCTTCCCCACCGCGTCGAGGCGCTGTTGGAGCGGGGTGTGCTCGGAGGTGACTTCCTGGAGGAGGTGAGCGATCCGCCCCAGCTGCGTGTCCATGCCAGCGCCGACGACGACGCCCGCTCCGCGGCCGTAACTGACCTGGGTGCCGAGGTAGGCCATGTTGAGCCGGTCACCGAGGGCGATATCGGTGCCCTCGAGCGCTTCCGTGTGCTTCTCCACCGGCTCCGACTCGCCCGTGAGCGCAGCCTCCTGCACACGCAGGTTGGCGCTTTCCACCAGGCGGAGGTCCGCAGGCACAACTGAGCCGGCCTCGAGGAGCACGAGATCGCCGGGCACGAGCCGTCGCGCCTCGACCTCGATCACCTCGCCATCACGGCGGACACGAACGATCGGTACGGCGAGACGCTTGAGCGCGGCGATCGCCTTCTCCGCGCGGTACTCCTGGAAGAAGCCCAATAGCGCAAAGAGCAGCACGATCGCGAAGATCGAGCCGGCCTCGAACAGTTTATTCAGCAGGAGGGAAAGGCCGGCCGCCGCCAGGAGGATGAGCACCATCACCGCGGTGAGCTGCTCCCAGAGGATGGCAGACGGCGACTTGCCGCCGCGGTCGATCAGTTCATTCGGACCGTGTTGGTCGAACCGCCTCGAGGCCTCGGGGGCGGCGAGACCTGCATCCGAGGTTCCCAGTTCTGCGAAGACCTCGGACACGGCACGCTCGTGCCAGGCGTCGTGGGATGCCGGACTCCCCGTCAGGAGGTCAGAGTGTCGCGATGAAGAAGCAGTCATGAGGCGATGTTTGACACCGAGTAGGCGGGCAGACCCAGACCACGGTGCGACCTCGAACCGCTTGTGAGCACGTGATCGTTTCGATCACTCGTCAGCCACAACGCCGGCTCATGGCCAGCGTTGCTGCCGTGACGGTTCCCCCGCCGTACTCGTTCACTTCGTTTCAGATCACGAGCATCGTGAGGCAACAAAGAACACCTCTCTCAGCCGGTAGCAGGACCCGGCACACCCACTCACGGGGTGCAGCCAAGGTCTCACCGGGCGAGAAGGTGCTCTCGCTGTGACGCCAGCGTCCTGCGACGCGGATTGATGACGACACCCGCCCGAGTGGGCGCGGTTACTCCCCTTGCGCACTCAACGTAGATTCCGGAACCCGTGGCAGTCAACGCCACCTCTACCTGCTGCCGTTCGGGCATTCGTCCGGCCTTTTCGGGCACGGTTGTTCTTGGACCCTTGAGCAGACCTCGCAGTGAGCGCGACGAGGGCGGGCGGCGGGACAGGCGGGAAGTGGTGTGAGGCACTTATGCACGCGTCAAGCAGCCGGGGCAATGTTAAAGCGTCGTGCTTGACTTCGTGTACTTCGTACCGGAACCTCACGGTGACCAAGGGGAGTAACGACCTCAATCGACTGAAGTCGCTTGAGGTACCACGATCGTCAGTACGGGCGGAGTATTCCTGCCCCGGTCGTGGTCGAGCGCCTCGCTCGCAGTGAGACCTTGCGCATCCAACCCGGGTGCTGCAAGGCACGCTGTTTTGCTGGAGGTGCTGATCGTGCTCGACGAACTCTTCGAACTCTTTGAACGCGACCGTGGTGGACGAGGCAAGCAATCCCGTCGGGGCGTCCTTTCGCGCCTGTTCGGGTCAGGCGATGATGACGCGGAGGCCGCGAGGAGCCGGCGTCAATACGACGACGATGACGACGACGGCTTGGCTTACCGCGGCTCACAGGGCGCCCGAGATGGTTCCCGGCGACGACGGGACGACTTCGACTTCAACGACGACTAGTTGTAACTCGCCGCAACGAGAGCGGTAACAGTGAGCCTCCGTCCTGATCTTCCAGGAGGCTGGATGCCCAGCCGGAGGCTCACGTTCCCTTACGGTCCGTCTCACACTCCCCGACCCATCGCTATGCCGGGGTGCTCGTTAAGGGCTTGGGCGACCGCGCCACAACACCGGAATAGTCAGAGCCCTCCACAGGCGAAGACGGCTGCCCGCGCGACCGACAGTTCCGCTCGTAAGTCCCGGCAGGCCTCACCGGAGAGAAGGCGTCTCACTGTTGCGAGACGTCCTGATCCGCAATGACGGGGACGTGTCCGGTACTCGGCACGTAGCTGACTCAAGTTGTCGCATCCCGACTGCCAGTGCCGCTACCGCAGAGGGACAGCCGCCACTAGCTGGTGTAGCAGCTGCCCGACACTCGCTCCTACTGAGAAGTGGTCTCATCGGAGAAGTTGTTCGGCGGATGCCGACGCCGCTCGGCGGAGTCGGTCCATCACGGCTCGGCCGATCCCCGCTTCGTCGACGGCTTCCGCGACGATCACCGTGCATCCAGCGGCGTCCAGGTCCCGCATCGCGGCGAAGAGCCCCGCGGCGTACTCCTCCGCCGAGTGGGCGACCACCGCGGCGACGAGATCAAGCTGCAGCGGCTGACGCGAGATCGTGCCCACGCGTGCTCCCGACTGCTGCCACTGGCGGGCGACCTGCTCCACCTCACCGAGCGCGGCCAGCACCAGTTTCGCCCGAGGGGCGTAGTGGCGGTATCGAGTGCCGGGCGAGCGGCGGGAGTCTGTCGTCTCCACGTGCTCTGGTGTCAGCACCTCACCAACGACGGCCTCGAGCGCTTCATGCGAGATCCCGCCAGGACGCAGGAGCACGGGTCGCCCGTCCGAGACGTCCACGACCGTCGACTCCAGCCCGATCGTGCACGCGCCGGCATCGAGCACGACGGCCACACGATCGCCGAGGTCCTCGACGACGTGGTCGGCACGAGTGGGACTCGGTTGGCCCGAGCGGTTTGCCGACGGCGCCGCAATCGTTCGCTGCGAGGCCAGGAGCAGCGCGAGTGCGACCGGATGGTCGGGGATGCGGACAGCGACGGTGTCGAGCCCGCCCGTGGTCTCATCCGGGACGTGCGGCAGCCGTCGCAGCACCAGCGTGAGCGGGCCGGGCCAGAAGCGATCGGCGAGCGCACTCGCTACCGGGAGGAGCTGCGGTGTGAGCGTCGGCAACTGGTCACGACCGGCGATGTGGACGATCAGCGGGTTATCGGCAGGACGCCCCTTTGCCTCGAAGATCTTCCTGACCGCGCCCGGATTCAACGCGTCGGCGCCGAGGCCGTAGACGGTCTCGGTGGGGAAGGCCACGAGTTCGCCTGCTCGGATCGCCTCGGCTGCCCGTTGCACGCGCTCGCGATCCGGGCTCGTCGCATCGACCCTGATTCGCAGCATGACGTTCCCCCGACTTCACCAGCGCGACCGCCCAACTCGATCCTCCCATCTTCGCCGACTCCCGTAGAGAGGGTCATTGGAGGTGTCCGCGGCATTCCTCCACCGCTCGTTGCGTCGAACCAGCGGTGAGGATGCGCTGAGGCGTGTCGCGCGGCCTTTAGGGACTCGGAATCGCGGACGTAGATCTAGGAGCGGGCCTTCGAGTCGCAAGGTGCAAGCGCAATGCCGGCTGGAGGTCGGCTTTCGGGAGATAGGTTCTCCCCCGTCTCCACCAAACCGACTACCGAGGCGCGCCGCGAGGCGCGTTTTGCTCGCCCGGTGCGAGGTTTCGACGGGCGTGATCGTCACGCCCGGTCACTCTGATGGATATGGATGAGGCGCGACTCCGGACGCTCTAAGGTTGCGAACCGACTGACGGTGGTTCATGGATGGTCCACTCAGATGGTCGGCCGGCGAACGTTCCTTGGCCTCCCTGGCCGCTGCGCCGCCTACGGAGATCGGACGGGCTCGTCGCGGAGACATCACCACGCACCAAGGTGCGAGTCGCCGAGAGTTGCACGAGCCACCAGCAAGGCAATCGCCCTCTCGCGCGATCGAGACCCTAGAATCGAGTCCCCGGCCCGCTTTGGTGGTCGCGTTCATCCGAGGGGTCGTGGAGGACATTGCGCCGGGAACTAACCCGGGCAGTGTTCGGGCGGACATCAACTTCCATTGCATCAACGACCCGAGCAAGAAGCATTCGCCCGGACTCCGATACCTGAAGAACCCGCTCCTGATCACCGACGGCGGCGGCGGCCTCTCGATTAAATGCGCGATAGCACTGATCGATGACTGGTGATGCCGAGGAGGGCTTTGAACCAGCGGCTGTCCCGGCACAGTCCGCTTCCCGTCGGAGTTCCTGTGGCCGCTACAACGCGGGGCGCACTTCTGGCCGTACACGTCGACGCTACGTCTGGGTCGTGTCCTGTTCCCAGGATGGATGCGCTTCTCGACGAATGCCTGCATCCCCTCACGTGTCTCGTTCGAGCCGGAGACGCGTTCGCGCAGGCGCATCTCCCACGCGACCGCCGAAGGTGTGGCCTCGAACGTCTTGAGCAGATTCAGCTTCGTGGCACGAACGGCCGTCGGGGAGTGTCGAGCAATGCGCTCTGCCATGCGGATCGCAGCCGGCATCACCTCGTCGTCCGGCACCACCTCGTTCACTAACCCTGCTTCCCGCGCTCGTTGGGCGCTCACCGGATCACCTGTGAAGAGCAACCCCGACAGGAATGCGCGCGACAGACCCTCGAGCGCGAACGGTACCGTGCGGTCGATGGTGCCACGCGCGACCTCCGGCATGCCGAAGAGAGCACTCTCGCCCGCGATGCGGATGTCGCACCGGGTCGCCACCAGGTTGAGGCCCGCACCCAGGCAGTAGCCGTTCACCGCTGCTACCAACGGCTTGATCACATCAGCCGTGCCGAACTCGTTCAGAACGCGCGTCTCCTGAGCGAGGGCGGCAACCGGATCGGCGCCCGATGCCCACGAGGGCTGGCTCGTTCGTAGCTTGAGCGCACAAGGTACCTGTGACCGTGCTGCCTCAGACTGCACGCCCCGCGACTGTCTGCTGCCCCCTCGATGGCTGAGCCGCGTCACCGCGACTGCGGGGAGCCGCGCTCTGGCGCTCGATGGCCATTCGCTTCACCCACTCGACCTGGACTGAGGCGCACGTGCGACGGCTCGCCCTCGCCCGGACGGGTCGACGAAACGGACTACTGCTACAGCTTGATCGATTCGTCAGCAGAGAAAGGCCCGGCACCTAATCTTTCGATTTCGGCCCGAGAGGCAAGGATGGCCGTGCGCGGTCTATCGGAGAGACACCTCAACTGCGAATGGAATCACGGCGATCTCGCTTCTTCTGAACCGGGAAACCGATGTTCGTTCAATGGTGATGAAAAGTTAGGGAACCCAAACAATAGGTAGGGCGCCGCGAACCGCACGGAGGACGTCCTGTCGGGGCTGGGCCAACGACTGACCGATGGCCTTCGCGAGACTCGTCCCTGCTGTCGCCCCTCCCCGAGTCCCCCCTGCGAACGGGGCTGGCTCGAGCACAACGTGCGCTAGATCGCGGGGACGACCTCCCCCGTCAGCAGGGCAGCGCCATGACTGCTTGCGGCCGATGACGCTCGGAAGATCGACAGCGCAACCCTCAGGCCCGAGCCAGCCACTCGGCGAGTTCTTGTCGAGAGTGCAGTTTGAGGTTGCGCAGGATCGTGTGCATATGCGTTGTTGCCGTGCGGAACGTCATCCCGAGTTCCTCGGCGATCGCCCGGTCGGTGAAGCCACGGGCGGCGAGGCGCGCGACCTCCATCTGCCGCTGGGTAAGCCTGCCTTCTTGGCTCGTTCTCGTCCGTGGGGCGCGTCCGCCAATTCCATGCAATTGCGTTCGCTGGGCTTCGGCCGCAGGTCGAGCACCGAACGAGTCGAGGCGCCGGACACTGCTCCGGAGCACCTCGATCGCTGAAGTCTTGCGTCCAGCGGCAACGTACGCCCGTGCGAGTAGTCCACCGGAATCTGCCCACCGCCAATCAAAGGCGAGCGACTCATAGGCCATGCGGGCTCGCTCGATCTTTGGGACTGCGTCGTCCACCCGACCTTCGAGCAGCGCGAGTCGTGCCTCCGCAACGAGTAGTTCGACGCGCGCGATCGCGAGTTCGGGGCGCTCCTCGGCCATGTGGGAGAGGCGCGTGACCACCTCGCGGAGTCCGTCCGTGTCGCCACGTTCGTCCAACGACCGCCCCAGGCGAGGAAGGAGTTCGAGCGCGAGGAACCGGATCCAGCCCCGACGCTCGACGAGCGCCTCCGTCGCAAGCGCGATGGTGTTGTGTGCCTGGTCGGCTCGCCGGGCTGTGCGTTGCTGCTCGAAGAGAGTGGTGGCGACGGCGGTGAGCAGGAACGGATTCCCGAAGTCCGTGGACGTGAGACGCGTCTGCAACCACTCCTCGGAGGCGTCGCCCCTGAGCGCGTCGACCAGCGCGATGGCGGCCCTCGAGCGCCGCAGTGTGTGGGGGAGATTGATCGAGGCCGCCTGGCTGATCCCTCGGCGTGCCGAGGTCAGCGCGTAGTCCCACTGCCCTGCCTCCAGGTAGGCAGGAATGAGGCGGTTGCGGATCCATGCAACGTCGTCCACTGACTGGGACTCTTCGGCGCGACGGACGCCACCGCGGAGCCAGGTGAGCGCTCGTGTCACCGAGTCTGTGTCTAGCAGGCTGTCGCCGATCGTGACGAGAGCGCGCGAGGCGATGCTGTCGTCGTGGATCTCTCGCGCGAGCCAGAACGACCGTCGTGCTTCCTCGCGCGCCGCTTCCGGGCGCCCGTCCATGTGCGAGACCAGCGCTTGCTGGAGCCAGAGTTCCGCCAGTGCGTCCGGTTCCCCGTCGTGTCGCTCGCGGCCTTGGGTCGCAGTTGCTACGGCCTTCTCCGGGTGTCCGGCCCAGTGGTTGAGCCGCACCAATTGGGCGGTGGCGGCGAACCGCGCCGTCCGAGGAGTCTGGGGATGTGCGACGAGGTAGCGCAGCGAGGCTTCAGCCTCGAGCTCCCGCCCTACTGAGAGCCATCCCCGGGCCAGTCCGTAGAGGGCGCGGAGGTAGGCACCGTCCACGCCATCGCCTCGGACGCGTGTCGCCTGTACCAATCGCTCGGCGATCCTCGTCTGTCCCGCGCGTGCGTATGCCTCTGCCAGGGCCTGCGCCGCCGAGGCGAGCACCGGCGAGGGCAGGTCTTCCTCGATCGAGTCGGAGATGACGACCTCCAGCAGTTCGCGAGCGGAGACGTGCCGCCCTCGGCTGAGCAGGAGTTGGGCCGCCTCGATCACCTGCCTCGCCCGTGCGGCATCGAGCGGGCGCGACTTGAGGTGGTGCTCCGCGCGCGCAACGAGTTGCCCCGGTTCCACGGAGGCTTCAGCGAGCAGCATCGAGGCCCGAGCGTGCACTCGCCTGGTCAGCAGGGCAGGCGCCCCCTCTGCGACGACGCGAGCGGTCAGCAGGTCGGGCAGCGTGAACATCGTGACGCGTCCCGTCGTCGTCGACCGGACGTGCCCCGCATCCTCCAACTCGTCGAGCCCGTGTTCGAGCTCAGACGTATCGAGGGCACCGAGGTCCGCGAGCGTCTCGCTCGTCGCGGGGAGGCCCCACAACGCGAGTACCTGCAGCACGCGCCGCGTGTTTCCTTCGACCTCCGCGATGCGCCCGTTCACGAGTTGCCTCGCGCGGGTGGGAGGTGAGAGGTCAATGAGGCGGCACGCACCGGTCAGCAGCGGGAGCCGTTCGTCCGGAGGCATGGCGACGATGGCTTCGGCGTAGGCCCTGATGAGCGTTGGGTTCCCGCCGGTGATCCGGGCAAGCTCGAAGCCGAACCGTAGCGTCGCAGATGCCTCCGTCAAGTGGTCACGAAGGAACTCGTTGACGTCCACGCCGGACCACGGCCCCAGGTTCATCGTCACCGCCGTGCCCTCGGCGGCGAGGTTGGCGCTCAGCGCTGCGGTCCGGGACGAGGCACTCCCCAGGCCGCCCGCTACCGCCGTTAGCAGAAGGAGCACCCGGGCCCGCGACGTGGCAACCTGGTGGGCCACCGCTGCAACCGCATCAGGGTCCTGCGTGTGGGCATCGTCCAAGAGCAGGAGCCAGCGCTCGTCGTTGAGGCGCGCCTGGTTCAACAATCGGTCGAGGCCGAGGCTGGGGCGGCTCCCGTCGAGCATGTCGAAGGACTCGACATGCGCCCCGTCAAGGTCAGTCCGTACCGTCGCGATCTCGAAGCCGCGCTTGGTCCCCTCATCCGCCGCGACTCGGCAGAGGGTGGACTTTCCTGTGCCGACGGCGCCGAGGCAGAGGATGACGAGCGGCTGGCCTTGCTGTGCTCGGGAGAACCACTGGCGGAGGCTCAGTGCCTCCGATCGGGGGAGCCGTAGGTCTGATTCGGTCGCCATCGTTACATCCGTGCCAGCCGCCCCGGCAAGCCTTACGTATATTACGTATGTGCTGCAACTCTTGTCGCCCGTTAGAACCCGCCTCGATAGGGGGTGGAGGCGTGACTCGATACCAAGCGCGCACATTTCGCACCTTGATTGGCCGGCGGCTGCGTGAGCGACGCCTTGAATTGGCGATGACGCAGGAGGCAGTTGCCTGGGAGGCGGGCATCTCGCAGGGTTCCGTGTCTCACTATGAGCAGGGAAAGATCGAGATCCCTCTGGGCGTCCTGATGGACCTCTGTGACGTCCTTCAGGTGTCGCCACTCCTCATCGTCCCCGGCCTGCTCCAGCACGGCCCGGACATCGACACGGGCACCCAAGCGCAAGCCTCGTAGGCGGGGCGTCTCAGGAACCCGAGGGAGGCGAGGACTCAGGCGGACAGGCACTTGGCTCAGCCGCGCGCGATGAGGCGAGTGAGCGCAGGAGGGCCAACACAGAGAGAAGCGAGTCGCCTCGCTTCTCTCTGTGGTCCGGAGGGGGACCGTGTCGTCCCGAGGGTTACTCGGTCTGCCAGTACCAGCGCGGGCCGACACCGTAGGTTGCGAGGCCGTAGGCCCAGGTCCCGGTCACGAGGTCGGCGCCAGCGATGTTGCCCTGCAGCGCGTGGTTGTCACGGGACACCAACAGCTGCAGCAAGGGTGGGCCGTACTCGATGTATCGGTCCTCGAACTCGTGGAACAGCGAGGTGCGCTCCTCGAGGTCGTTCGTGACCAGCACCTTGTCCAGGAGATCATCAGCCCAGGGCTGCTCGAACGACTGGTAGTTACGACCACCTTCGGAGTGGTAGTAGGTGCGGGCGTCAGCCACGGCGTTCGGCACCATGGTGTGGTGGTACGTGCGCGCCTCGAACTCCCGTGTGTTGAGCAGGTTGGTGAACGACGCGTAGTCGGTCACCGGCGTGATCTCCATGGTCATCTGCGGGAAGATCTGCGCCCAATGCTCCTTCTGACGAATGGCCGCGTCGAAGGAGAGGCCGGAGGCCTGTGACGGCTGGTTTTTGAACGAGATGCCGGCGCCACCCGGGTAGCCGGCGGCGTCCATCCGCTTCACGGCTTCCGCGATGTCCTGTTCCTTGGTGTCCGGGTTGTAGCCGGGCTTCGCCTTGATCTCGTCTGAGGTGTAGGCCTCCGGGAACATGACGTGCAGGGGGCCGCTGTAGAGCCAGCCCGGACCCCACGCATCGGCGAGGGCTGCGTAGTCCATGGACAACTGGATGGCTTGCCGCACGCGGTCATCCGCGAAGAACGGCAACTTCATGTTCATCGCAAAGTGGTTCCAGCCGAAGTTCGGCTGACCGAACCACTGCGCGTCACCCACGGAGGCTCGTACCTGCGGCTCCTCGTGGGGTTGAATCGTCGTCAGGACGCTGATCTGGCCGGAGATGAACGCGGCGACCTGGGCCCCGCGGTCACTCATCACGAGTTTCTCGAAGCGGTCGTAAGAGGGGAACCCGCCCTCCGCGGGCGTCCGGTAGTAGTCCGGGTTCGCCTCGAAGACCTGCCGGCTGCCTTCGATGTGTTCGGTCTGAATCCAGGCACCGGTGCCCACGAACTTCAGCGGCTCGTTATAGCCGATGTCATCCTGCTCACGCGGGATCATCTGGGCACGCGGATCGGCGAACGCTGCCATGATCGCGCTATTCGGCGTGCTCATGATGAGCCGCACCGTGACATCATCCACGACTTCGGCGCGCTCGAGGCCAATGAACTGACCGGCGCGCGCGTACTTCTTGGCAGCCTCAGGATCGATGAGTCCCGCCTTGCGCTCGATGCTGTATGCGACATCGTCCGCCGTAAAGACGCGCCCGTTCACTGGGGCTATGTTGTGAGTCTTGATGCCGGGTCGCAGGTTGAGCACGATCGAGAGGCCGTCGTCGGCGATCTCGTAGGACTCCAGCAAGTCCGGTGTGAGTTCCATGTTCCAACCGTTGGCATAGACCAACCGGTCGTTGATGATCTCGTGGTCCGAACGGGCGATCGAAACATCCGGGTCTTGCTGCCGCGTCGTGTCAGTCTCGGCTCGCGTGAAGGTACCGCCGGCAATCCGCGCCTTCTCGTTGATCGGTACTACCCCAAGGGCTGGATCGAAGCCCGGGGCTCGTTCGCCCTTGTACCAGTCTCCGCCGCCGCCAGTGGAGCTGGCCGTATCGCCGCTCGTCGTCGTCGCGGCACCGCCGGATCCACCTCCGTCGCTGCCCTCGTCGCTGTCGCCGCAGCCGATGAGCGCCGCGCCGCTCAGTCCCGCGAGGCCGATCCCACCTGCTCGAAGCAGATGACGGCGGTCAAGCCGTACTCGCTCCCAATATGTCTGCTCAGCCATCTGTTGATCCTCCCAGTCCCTCTGCATCGCTGAGACTGATCGCCACCGCCGACGAGGCACCTACTCAGCGCTTTCGGCGACTTATAGGGCGAGCGGTACCGAACCTCCTATCAACATCCGAATCCGTGCCACTTTTCACAGATGACTACCTGGGACATCTCATCAAGACCTTGATTGGAGGGCCCCGGGGCCTCGGCTAGTGTCCGGCCCATTACCGGGGCCCTACCCGTAGAACGAGAGCGTGCCGAGGTGGTCAAGTACATCACTCGTCGGATGGTCGGCCTGGTGCCGACGCTGATGATCCTGCTGTTCCTGGTCGTCGTGATGGTCGAACTCATCCCCGGCGACGTCATCGACCTCATCCTCGAAGAGAAGTTCGAGCAGAACGACGAAGCCCGAGTGCTGCTGGAGCGCGAACTGGGCCTGGACCGTCCGCTGCCAATCCGGTACTTGAGCTACGTCGCCGGCGTGTTCACGGGGGACCTGGGCAACTCACTCTGGACTGACCAGTCCGTGGCCTCGCTCATTGCACAGCGGGCCATCCCGACGATCGAGATCGGGGTGCTCTCGATCCTCATTGGTGGGTTCATCGGCATCGGGATCGGGATCATCTCGGCCGTCCGCCAGGACTCGTTCCTCGACTATTCGCTGCGCAGCGTCGCGATCCTCGGGCTGAGCGTGCCGAACTTCGCGCTGGCTACGGGCTATGTCGTGTTCCCGGCGATCTGGTGGGGCATCGCGCCGAACATGCGCTACGTGAGCTTCACTGAGGCGCCCGTCGATCACATCAAGATCATCCTGCCTCCCGCGATCATCCTCGGCGTGTCTCTCTCCGCGACGCTGATGCGCCTGATGCGCACCACGATGCTGAACGAGTTGCGACAGGACTACGTACGGACGGCCCACTCCAAGGGCTTGCTCCACCGCTCCGTGATCTTCCGCCACGTCCTGAAGAACGCGCTGATCCCCGTGATCACGCTCCTCGGGCTGCAGGTTGCATTCCTCATCGGCGGCTCGGTGATCACGGAGAGCGTGTTCGCCATCCCGGGCGTCGGGCGTCTCCTGCTGGGCTCGATCGCGAGCAGGGATTACCCGGTGATCCAGGGGATCGTCGTGGTGATCGGGCTATTCGTGATCACCACGAACCTGCTGATCGACCTCTCGTACGCGTGGCTCGATCCGCGCATCCGGTACAGCTAGGCCCGCGCCCGATGCGACGACATCCGCCAGTCGACAGGAGTTAGCAATGGCCGCAGAGCAGACAGTTGGTGGCTATCGGCGCGCCCGACTGTGGGTTCCCGAGAGTCTCGCGTCGACGAGCGGCAGCGTGGGCAAGTTCGTGCGGCGCAAGCCGCTGGGGGCCTTCGGCGCCCTCGTCACGGTCCTGCTGGTGCTCGTGGCCATCTTCGCGGACATCATCGCCCCGTACGGCTCGCTCACGCACTCAGCGGAGACGCTCCAGGGACCATCGGCGCAGCACTGGCTGGGGACGGACCAGTTCGGGCGGGACGTCCTGAGCCGTATCATCCACGGCGCGCGCGTCTCCCTGCTCGTGGGCGTCGGGGTCACGCTGCTGGGGACGATTCCTGCGCTGCTACTCGGCCTCGCGAGTGCCTACTTCGGAGGCTGGGTCGACTACACCGTCCAGCGACTCGTGGATGCGTTCCAGTCCGTTCCGTACCTCATCATGCTCATCTCGATCATGGTTGTCCTGGGCCCCAGCCTGACGAACGTCATCATCGCGCTGTCGTTCCGGCGCGCCATCGTGGAGAGCCGCGTCATGCGCGGCGCGACGATGGGCATTTTGAACAACACCTACATCGAGTCGGCGCGCGCGACCGGCGCCACGGACGTGCGGATCATGCTGCGGCACCTAGTGCCCAACATCATGCCGACGCTGATCGTGCTCGGATCGATCGGCTTTGCCGGCGTCATCCTGGCCGAGGCGTCCCTGAGCTTCCTCGGCTACGGCGTCCCACCCCCCACGCCGTCCTGGGGAGGCATGCTCGCCGCGGACGGCCGCGCCTACATGTTCGCCGCCCCGTGGATGCTCGTCGCCCCCACGATCGCGCTCTCGATCACGGTGTTCGGCGTCAACATGTTTGGCGACGCGCTCCGCGACGTGCTCGACCCGCGGCTCCGAGGCTCGACCTAGGGCCAGAGAGAGGACGACCGCATGATCTCCGCGTGCCAGGGGCTGCGCGTGCTCGACCTCTCATCCGGCCCGGCCGGGGGACTCGCGAGCATGATCCTCGCCGACTTTGGTGCGGACGTGATCAAGGTGGAGCGTCCGGGTGGCGACCCCTACCGCCACCTGGCGGCCGCGCCGATGTGGCTCCGCGGTAAGCGCAGCGTCGAGCTGGACCTCAAGACGGCGCACGGGGCGCATCGCCTGAAAGCGCTGGTCATGGACGCGGATGTCGTCCTCGTCACCTACCGCCCGAAGACGGCTCAGCGCCTGGGGGTCGACGCGGACCGCCTGCGCGCGATCAACCCTCGCCTGGTCTACTGCCATGTCACCGGCTTCGGCCCGAAGGGGACGCTGGCCGATGTCCGCGGATATGAGGGCGTCGTCGCCGCGAAGGCGGGTCGGATGATGACGTTCGCCGGGCAGACTGATCGAGACGGCCCCGTCTACTCCTACGTGCAGGTGGGGACTCACGCCTCCTCGCACGCTGCGGTGCAGGGGATCCTCGCCGCCCTGTTGGTGCGAGAAGAGACGGGTGAGGGCCAGACGGTCGGGACGAGTCTGCTGCAGGGCATGATGCCCTATGACATGGGCGGCATCCTGATCCAGCAGTTGATGCGCCGCTTCCCGAAGCTGTTCCCTGAGGATCCATGGGCCGCGTTCGGCCGGATGCCCACGCTCCAGTACCAGCCCGTCCTCACGAAGGATGGTCGATGGCTGCAGCTCGGCAACCTCGTCGAACACCTCTTCCACGCATTCCTCGTGGCGGCTGACCTGAGCGACGTCTACGTCGACGAGCGATACCAGGGACACCCGAACCAGTACTCGGAAGAAGCCCGCGAGGATCTCCGTGACCGCATCCTCGCGCGGATGCAGGAGATGACTGCGGACGAGTGGATGGAGGTGTTCATCGCGGACGGGAACATCGCCTCCGAGCCGTACGCCGAGACGCAGTCGGCCCTGACTCACCCGCAGATTCTCCACAACGGCACCGTCCTCGAGGTCGCTACACCAGAGTTCGGTGCAATGAAGCAGATCGGGCCGATCGCCCGTCTACCCGCTACCCCCGCTCAGCCTCGACCTGTGGCGCCGTCGGTCGGCGAGCACCAGGACGCCGAATGGCAACCGCGGCCCGAGCAGGCCGCGTGGTCGCAGCTTCCAGCGCGCGGGCGTCTCCCCCGGCACCCACTCGAGGGGGTCACGATCTTGGAGTTCGCGACGATCATCGCGACTCCGTACGCATGCTCGATCCTCGGTGACCTCGGCGCTCGCGTGATCAAGGTCGAGCCGATCGGCGGCGACCCGATGCGCGGGATGGTGAACGGCGTCGGTGCCACCAAGACCACGGCGAGCAAGGAGAGCATCAGCGTCGACATGAAGAGCGACGCCGGACGCGAGATCGTCCGTCGCCTTGTCGAGCGCTCTGATGCCCTCATCCACAACTTCCGCCCGGGCGTTCCGGAGCGGTTGGGGATCGGTTACGACGACGTCACCGACGTTCGGCCACAGATCGTCTACGTCTCTGCGATGAGTTACGGGGCCGACGGCCCGTATGCCCACCGACCGAACGCTCACCCGATCCCCGGTGCCGCACTCGGCGGCGCCGTCATGCAGGCCGGCGGGCCGAGCGCCCTCGCTCCGGTCGAAGGCATCGAGGCGATCCGCGAGCGCTCCCGCCAGTTGATGCGGGCGAACGAGGTGAACCCGGACCCGAACACCTCGCTCGTCATCGCCTCGGCCACCATGCTGGCGCTGTACGTGCAGCGCACCCAGGGCCTGGGTCAGCACGTGGTCTGCGACATGATGACCGCGAACGCCTACGCGAACTTCGACGACTTCGTCGCGTACGAGGGCAAGCCACAGCGACCGATCCCCCTCGAAGGGCTCTACGGCCTCTCGTCGCTCTACCGCCTCTACCCGACCGCTGCCGGTTGGGTGTTCCTCGCGGCTCCGACCGAGCGCGAATGGCGCGCCCTCGTGCGCGTGCTCGACTGCCCCGACCTCATCATTGACCCCCGGTTCTGCACTGCGGCGAGCCGCACCGAGCACGATGAGGCGCTCGGGCAGGTGCTGGGGGCGGCGTTCGAGGGGCGTTCCGCCGACGAGTGGGAGCGGGCGCTCTGCGCCGCTGACGTCGCCTGCGTCCGTGCCGACGAGGCACACCCAGCCCAGT
>Ga0114916_1000829_pt1 | contig 19114 bp, 15 predicted proteins | sample MalvirAntarct_66_FD_83501 | JGI IMG/M metagenome (GOLD analysis project Ga0114916, IMG submission 83501) | Marine viral communities from the Global Malaspina Expedition - Malaspina viral metaG Antarct_66 | ecosystem: Environmental > Aquatic > Marine > Oceanic | place: West Anvers Island... | reverse complement strand
ATATATGGTTTTGTAGACATTAATCCACCATCTGCAAACTGACTCATTCCATATACATTTGGTACCATCACCCAATCGTATGCATCAATGTAGTAAGTCATAAAGTAATTGTACACTTCATCTGGATGTAATTCAGCAAGAAGCATAAAATTACCAAGTATCATAAGTCGCTCTATATGATGGGCGTAAGCATATCTTTCAGTTTTTACATGTACACTTTTAAGCAATGATATTTTATTTAACTGAGCAGGTGAAAGTGCTCGATTATTTTTCCAAAAGTTCGTGTTTCGCTCTTTAACGCCGTGGCGAATGTAAATAGCTCGAATAAATTCTCTCCAACCAATAATCTGCCGAATAAATCCTTCTAAGCTAGAATATTCTATTTCACGTTCGTTATGAATTTTAAGAGCTTCATCTACAACATATTTTGGTGTAAGCAACCCGTTGTTAAGTGAAGATGATATTAAGCTGTGATTTATAAAAGGCTGTTCCTTTGACATGGCGTCTTGGTATGGTCCGTAATTATCAAACCGAAATTCTAAAAAGTGATTCAAGCTCTTTCTAGCATCTTCAAAAGTGACTGGATAAATAAACTCATCTACAGAACCAGGATGATCTGAAAATTGTGCTTCAACATAATCTATTGCCTTAGAAATATATTGATTTTTATCAGCAATATATGGATTTGGTGCTTGGTATTTTTTCGGTAAAGATTTTCTGTTTTCGGAATCAAAACTCCACTTACCATGCAGAGGCTTATCGTTTTCAATTAAGATATCTAGTCGCTTCCTTTGATAGCGATAAAAATCGGTCATTCGATAGTATGTTTTTTCTTTGCCCAAGGCTTCTTTATTATCCTCATTATCGTTGAGAAACATAGGAGTATTATATTGGACTCTTTCCACGTTAAATTCATCTGCAAAACGAGTAATTCGTTTACTCAAGAAATCATCTACTGGATCGCAAAAATGCACTTTTTTCACCTGCTCATCGCTCAAGTCTCGCTTAAAAAAAGCGCCTAAATCCTCATAATCAGCATAATCAATGTAAGTTACTCGAAAACCTTTATTTCTCAGAAAATCTGCATAAAATTTCATTGAGGCTCTGTGAAGGACAAGCTTTTGCTTATGGAAAGGTTGATAATTGAAAAACAAATCGTCTTCAAGTAAAAAAACACGCCGATGTTTATCTAGGCACGGATTTTCTTCAAATAATTGATGCGGAAAAACAATACTAACTTCCTCTGTCATTCTATAAGTTTATTACCGGAATATTTAAGGTTTCTCTTATTATACAGTATAATCTTCAACCTTAAAAACTGGCACTCCAAATCTTATAAATACAACAGTTGTAAAGAAGTATTGTGCTATAAAAAACAGATATATAGTTTAAATTGTAACTTCTAAAACAATTTCTAAAAAAAAATTTAGCTATTTATATTTATCATTAAGTCCTATTCCCTCAGAAATTAGACTAACTACTTTTGACAATCTTTTCACTTGAGTTGACTCTCGTTGGGCACTGGATATAAATTCACAAAATTCCCTCTGTTTATATGGAGTAAATGAATCGAAGTTAGATTTCAAGGTCTTATCTTTGTCAAACTCGTTTTTGAGCAGTTCTGGGATTTCTACAGATTTCTTTTCAGGTTTGATTTTCAACCCTTTGTCTTCGATTTCGATGGCTTCTTTTACGTATTTCAGAATTAATGACTCATCAATTTCGTCTGAAGAATAAAACCTCCACTGACGCAAAGATTTTGTCTTTTCTTCATTAGCATTTACTAATTGGTTTGATTCATCTTTGAGGAAAACACCATTGTAAAACCACAAGCCGAAATAAGATTTAAATCCAGCTATACCAACTACATTTTTATCATTATAGGTATATACAGGAATTCCCCATTTAGTAGTCTCTTTCAACTCAGATTTAGCGATTATTTCTTTTAAACGAATTAATTCTTCTTGCCAAATAGTGTTTTTAGCCATACTAATTACATTTTCATTTTTTTAAACGTAAATGTTTCAATGTGTTCTTCACCATCGTGATGAAGGATAAGTTTTATAATTAGTTGATTTTTCTTTTTGTGATAAGTTAACCCATTAAAATAGGCGGTTTGTCCTTCAATTTCAACTAATTTAAAAGTTGTCCATTCGTCCTTTTCTTCCCATGGAGATAAATCTCTATTAAAATGTTTTAACTTGAGAATAAGACTACTGTCAATCTCTTCAATGACCATGTATTCTTTGAACTGCAATGTGTCATTTTGGGAATATCTAAAAATTCCAGACATGCTATTATCCATTGCAGGCGTCCAAATTTCATCACATGTCCCTCCGAATCCATTGCCTTTCCAATAACCTTCTAGCCAAGATATTTGATCTAAACTCCCTTCACCAACAGATTGGTCTTTTGAGAGTTTCTTCACTTCCTGTCCAAAAATGAAAGTCATGGATGAAAAAGATAAAAAGCTTACAAACAAAATTCGAATTAGAACTTTCATTGGTACATCCTATTTTTAAAAAGTGAATGTGAAACAAACTAGTCTCACACTCAACATTGATAATAATATTAGATATGCATTGCTCTATCATCCGTAGCTGCCATCGCTGCTTCTTTCACAGCCTCAGAATATGTAGGATGTGGATGAGAAATTCGCGCGATATCTTCAGCAGAAGCACGGTATTCCATTGCAACGACACCTTCCATAATTAAATCTGCAGCGCGCGCTCCAATAATGTGCATACCCAAAATCTCATCTGTCTCCTTATCAGCAAGAATCTTTACAAGACCTTGAATATCCATAGAAGCTCTTGCTCTACCAAGAGCTTTCATTGGGAAAGAACCAGTTTTAAATTCAACTCCTGCTTCTTTCAATTCTTGTTCTGTTTTTCCAACAGAAGCAACTTCAGGCCAAGTGTAAACTACTCCAGGAATCAAATTGTAATCGATATGAGGAATTTGTCCAGCAATTTTCTCAGCAACAAAAGAACCTTCCTCTTCTGCTTTGTGAGCCAACATAGCCCCGCGAACAACATCACCAATTGCGTAGATATTTTCGACATTTGTCTGTAAATTATCATTCACTTCAATTTGACCTCTGTCTGTTGTTTTGAGTCCAGCATTTTCAAGACCTAATCCTTCAGTATATGGTTTACGGCCAACAGAAACTAAACAGTAATCCGCTTCAAAAGTGACTTCCTCATCTTTTTTATTGAGAGCCGTTACTTTTACACCTTTTCCAGTATTTTCAACACTTTGAACTTTGTGTTCCATGTTGAATTTCATTTTAAGCTTCTTCAGAACTTTTGTCAATTCTTTTCCCATGGTAACGTCCATGGTAGGGATAATTGAACTTGCGAACTCAATTACTTCCACTTGTGAACCTAATCTAGCGTAAACTGATCCAAGCTCTAAACCAATAACACCACCACCAATAACAATCATTTTCTTAGGTATCTCTTTTAATTCAAGAGCTTCTGTGGAAGTAATGATTCTTTTCTTGTCTGGTTCCATTCCTGGAAAGTAATTCGGTTTTGATCCCGTAGCAATTACAATATTCTTTCCTTCAATCTTTGTCTCTTTACCTTCACCATCAGTTATTTTAACCGTATTCTTGTCAACAAATGAACCCACTCCGTGATGAACATCAATTTTATTCTTATCCATGAGGAATTTCACCCCTTGACAAGTTTGTTCAACTACTTTGTTTTTGCGTTCAATCATTTGTTTAAAGTCCGTTTTTAAACCCGATACGTTAATACCATGTTCTTTAAACGAGTTTTCTGCATTATGATAATGTTCAGAAGAGTCTAAAAGTGCCTTTGAGGGAATACACCCAACATTAAGACAAGTTCCACCTAAAGTGTCGTACTTTTCAATTATTGCAGTTTTCATACCTAATTGTGCCGCACGAATTGCTCCTACATATCCTCCTGGACCTGACCCTATAAATATTATGTCGTATTTACTCATGATTATCTTTATTGAAATACAAAATTAGAATTTGAATTTAGAATTACTGTTTCGAACTACAAAAAATTACGCCTCTGTTGGAGGATTACCAAAATTCATTGGCGGTAGATTCTGACTATCATCCGAAATCTTACCTTTAGCTGCTTCATACTTACTAATGTTGTCTTTAAGGGCATTCATAAGACGCTTAGCATTCTCTGGTGTCATGATAACTCTAGATCGAACTTTAGCCTTTGGCATTCCAGGCATCATTTGCACAAAATCACAAACAAATTCAGAATTAGAATGTGTTATAACCGCCAAGTTTGAATATACTCCGTCAGCAATATCTTCTGGTAAATCTATATTAATCTTATTGTCTTTATTCTTATTATTTTCCATAGCTTTAAAATTAATCAAAAAAGGCTATCAACACAATGCTGATAGCCTTTAATTTTAATATATCAAGTATAAATTATCCTTCAGTTGAAGTTAACTCATCATAAACTTGTTGAGATCCGACAATCATATTCGTGAAAGCACGAGATCCTGTACCCGCTGGAATTTGATGTCCAACAATTACATTTTCTTTCAATCCAAGTAAATGATCTTCTTTACCAGATATCGCTGCTTCATTCAACACTTTAGTGGTTTCCTGGAAGGAAGCTGCACTGATGAATGATTGCGTTTGAAGTGATGATCTTGTAATACCTTGAAGTAATGGTTTCGATGTTGCAGCAACAGCGTCGCGAGCTTCAACTAACTTTTTATCCTCTCTTCGAAGTAGTGAGTTTTCATCTCGCAATTTACGTGCACTAATCGTTTGACCAGCTTTAAGGTTTTCAGAATCACCTGGATCAACCACTACTTTCATTCCGAAAATACGATCATTTTCTTCCATAAAGTCAGCTTTATGAACAGCTTGATTCTCCAAGAATTTAGTATCACCACCATCAACGATCTCAACCTTAAGCATCATTTGACGTACGATAACTTCAAAGTGCTTGTCGTTAATTTTCACACCTTGTAAACGATAAACTTCTTGCACTTCGTTCACTAAGTATTCCTGAACTGATGTTGGACCTTGGATATTCAAAATATCTTTTGGCGTAATCGCACCATCAGAAAGTGATTGTCCAGCACGAACGAAATCATTTTCCTGTACAAGAATATGTTTAGAAAGTGGTACTAGATATTTCTTAGTTTCACCTGTCTTCGCTTCGATAATCACCTCACGGTTACCACGTTTAATCTTTCCATAACTTGCAATACCATCTATTTCAGATACTACTGCAGGATTAGAAGGATTACGAGCTTCAAACAACTCAGTAATACGCGGTAAACCACCGGTAATATCACCACCTTTTCCACCAACACGTGGAATCTTCACTAAGCTTTGACCTTGTTTAATCTCGTCACCTTCTTTCACTGAAATGTGTGCATTTACAGGAACTGGGTACGATTTTAAAACATCGCCTTTTTTGTTCTTAATTAATAAAGTTGGGTTTTTCTTTTTATCACGAGTTTCCGTAATTACTTTTTCAGTAAATCCAGTTTGCTCATCGACTTCCTCACGGTAAGTAATACCTTCAATAACGTTTTCAAACTCCAAAATACCATTGTATTCCGAAACAATTACAGCGTTATATGGATCCCACTTACAAATCACATCTCCTTTTTTGATTTCAGTTTTCTTCTCAACATCAATCATCAATTCAGATCCGTAAGGAATATTTGCAGTCATTGCTGCTAAACCTGTTTTCTTATCAACGATTTTTATTTCACCTGAACGACCAACAACGATTTCTTTCTTCGTGCCGTCTTTTTCAGTTCTTGTTATCGTTCTTAATTCATCAACTTCTAATTTTCCAGAAGCTTTTGCTTTTAAGTCATTTTCATCTGCAATGTTCGATGCAGTACCACCAACGTGGAATGTACGAAGCGTCAACTGCGTACCCGGCTCACCAATAGACTGGGCAGCAACCACACCAACAGAATCACCTAATTGAGCTTCTCTATGTGTTGCTAAGTTACGACCATAACATTTAGAACAAACACCACGCTTCAGTTCACATGTTAAAACTGAACGAATCTCAACCTCTTCTATTCCAGCATCTTCAATTGCATGTGCCTTATCATCATCGATCAATTCACCAGACTCAACAATTAAGTTTTCATCATCATCGTATACATCGTGAACACTTGTTCGACCAACAATACGGTCAAATAATGGCTCAACAACATCATCGTTTTTCTTTAACGGAGTTGCAACAACACCTCTTAAAGTACCACAGTCATGACTGTTAATCACAACATCTTGGGCAACATCCACCAAACGACGAGTTAAGTAACCTGCATCGGCAGTTTTCAATGCTGTATCGGCCAAACCTTTACGTGCACCGTGAGTTGAAATAAAGTACTCAAGAATTGAAAGTCCTTCCTTAAAGTTAGAAAGAATTGGGTTTTCAATAATCTCTTGAGATGAAGCACCAGATTTTTGTGGTTTCGCCATCAATCCACGCATTCCTGAAAGCTGACGAATCTGCTCTTTAGAACCACGTGCTCCTGAGTCGAACATCATATAAATAGAGTTGAAACCTTGTTTATCGTTTTTCAACTGCTCCATTAATGTGTGCGTCAATCTTGAATTCGTACGCGTCCAAATATCAATAATTTGGTTATAACGTTCGTTATTTGTAATCAGACCCATGTTATAGTTCTCTAATACTTCAAGAACGCTTGCATGTGCCTTATCAACTAATTCTTCTTTTTCTTTAGGAATAATAATATCATCCAAGTTGAACGAAAGTCCACCTCTAAATGCCATATCATAACCAACATCTTTTATCTCATCTAAGAATTGAGCAGTACGCGCAGTACCAGAAACTCTCAATACTTTACCAATGATATCTCTCAATGCTTTTTTCGTAAGGACATCGTTAATGAAACCAACCTCACGTGGAACCATCTGGTTAAAGATAACTCTTCCTGTAGTTGTTTCCAACATTTTAAGCGTTGGCTCTCCGTTTTCATTAAGGTCATAAGTTCTTACTTTAATATGAGAGTGTAAATCAATAACACCTTCATTCAAAGCAATTCTCACCTCCTCTGGAGAATAGAAAGTCATTCCTTCTCCACGCATTTTTCTCTCTTCGTCAGATTTTCTACCTTTTGTAATGTAGTATAATCCAAGAACCATATCCTGAGAAGGAACAGCAATCGGTGCTCCATTCGCTGGGTTCAAAATGTTGTGAGAAGAAAGCATCAATAGTTGAGCTTCCAAAATTGCAGCATTACCAAGAGGTAAGTGAACCGCCATCTGGTCACCATCGAAATCGGCGTTAAATGCAGTACACACTAACGGGTGAAGACGAATTGCTTTTCCTTCAATTAATTTTGGTTGGAACGCCTGAATACCTAATCTGTGCAAAGTTGGTGCACGGTTAAGTAAAACAGGATGAGATTTAATTACATTCTCCAAAATATCCCAAACAACTGGTTCTTTTCTATCAACAATTTTCTTAGCTGACTTTACAGTTTTTACAATACCACGTTCGATTAATTTACGAATAACAAAAGGTTTGTAAAGCTCTGCAGCCATATCTTTTGGTAAACCACATTCATGTAGTTTAAGGTCTGGTCCAACAACAATTACCGAACGTGCAGAATAATCAACACGTTTACCAAGTAAGTTTTGACGGAAACGACCTTGTTTACCTTTTAATGAATCCGAAAGCGATTTTAAAGGTCTGTTTGATTCCGTTTTAACAGCACTCGCTTTACGAGAGTTATCAAATAGTGAATCCACAGATTCCTGAAGCATACGTTTTTCATTACGTAAGATTACTTCAGGAGCTTTAATTTCGATTAGTCTTTTCAGACGATTATTTCTTATAATCACACGACGATAAAGGTCGTTCAAATCAGAAGTTGCAAAACGTCCACCATCTAAAGGAACTAAAGGTCTTAATTCTGGTGGAATAACTGGAACAACTTTAATAATCATCCATTCCGGACGATTTTCAATACGATCTTGAGAATCACGCATAGCTTCAACAACCTGAAGACGTTTCAATGCTTCGTTCTTACGTTGCATTGAAGTCTCTGTGTTCGCTTTGTGACGCAAGTCATAAGATAACGAATGTAAATCCAAACGCTGTAGCAAGTCGTAAACCGCTTCAGCACCCATTTTAGCAATGAATTTATTTGGATCTGAATCTTCTAAATATTGATTTTCCTTTGGAAGGGTATCTAAAATATCTAAATACTCTTCTTCTGTAAGGAATTCCATTTTTTCTAACGGTTCACCATCAGCTTTAGAAGCTTCACCAGCTTGAATCACAACATATCTTTCGTAATAGATAATTTGATCCAATTTTTTGGTTGGTAAACCAAGCATGTATCCAATTTTATTTGGAAGAGAACGGAAATACCAAATGTGTGCTACAGGAACAACCAATTGGATATGTCCCATACGCTCACGACGCACTTTCTTCTCTGTTACCTCAACACCACAACGGTCACAAACGATTCCTTTATATCGAATTCGCTTATATTTCCCACAGTGACATTCATAATCCTTAACAGGTCCGAAGATACGCTCACAAAACAGACCATCACGCTCTGGTTTGTAGGTTCTATAATTTATTGTTTCAGGCTTTAAAACCTCCCCACTCGATTGCTCAAGTATTTGCTCTGGCGATGCCAAAGAAATTGTAATCTTTGAGAAGCTTTTTACCGTATTTTCTGAATCTTTTCTATAAGCCATTTTAAACAAGTGTTTTCAAATTAAACATTGACTATTAATCCATCGAGATATTTAGTCCTAGACCTCTTAACTCGTGAAGAAGTACGTTAAATGATTCTGGTATTCCAGGCGTTGGAAGGTTGTCACCTTTCACAATTGCCTCGTAAGCTTTCGCTCTACCATTCACATCATCCGACTTAACAGTCAAGATCTCCTGAAGGATATTTGCAGCACCGAATGCTTCAAGTGCCCAAACTTCCATCTCACCAAAACGCTGACCACCAAACTGTGCTTTACCACCAAGCGGCTGTTGCGTAATTAATGAATATGGTCCGATTGAACGAGCATGCATTTTATCATCAACCATGTGAGATAATTTCAACATGTAGATAATACCAACTGTTGCTGTCTGGTGGAAACGTTCTCCTGTTCCTCCATCATATAAATATGTCTTACCAGAACGTGGAATACCTGCTTCATCACAATAAGCATCAATTTCATCAGGATGAGCTCCGTCAAAAATTGGTGTTGCGAATTTCTTACCTAGTTTTTCACCAGCCCATCCAAGAACAGTTTCGTAAATCTGTCCAAGGTTCATACGAGAAGGTACACCAAGTGGGTTAAGCACGATATCAACCGGAGTTCCATCTTCTAAGAAAGGCATATCTTCTTGACGAACGATATTCGCAATAATACCTTTGTTACCGTGACGACCTGCCATTTTATCCCCTACTTTCAACTTACGTTTCTTAGCAAGATATACTTTAGCAAGTTTCACAATTCCCGCTGGAAGTTCATCACCAACTGAGATATGGAATTTCTTACGTTTGTAATTACCTAGTAAATCGTTTGCTTTGATATTAAAGTTGTGGATCACACGTTGAACCATTGAGTTCACTGCATCATCCGTTGTCCACTTACTTGGGTTAACAATTCCGTAATCAATTATTCCTAAACTACGCTCAGTAAATTTAGAACCTTTCTTAATGATTTCTTCACGGAAATTATTTGTAACACCTGCAGACTTTTGTCCATCAAGAATCACGAGTAATTTCTGAATAAGAATTTCTTTAAGTTTTCCTAAATCTTTTTCGTACTCAGTATCTAACTGCTCCAAGATTGGTTTATCCTGAGCTTTTGTTTTTCTATCTTTTACTGCTCTAGAGAACAATTTTTTGTTGATGATTACACCTTTAAGTGATGGACTAGCTTTTAAAGAAGCGTCTTTCACATCACCAGCTTTATCACCAAAGATTGCTCTAAGTAATTTTTCTTCTGGAGAAGGATCAGTTTCACCTTTTGGAGTAATTTTTCCAATTAAGATGTCACCTTCTTTTACTTCAGCACCAATTCTAATAAGACCGTTTTCGTCAAGATCTTTTGTTGCATCTTCACTTACGTTTGGAATATCCGCTGTAAGCTCTTCCATACCACGTTTTGTATCTCTAACTTCTAGAGAGTACTCATCAATATGGATTGAAGTAAATACATCATCTCTAACAACTCTTTCAGAAATTACAATCGCATCCTCAAAGTTATACCCTTTCCAAGGCATGAATGCTACTTTCATATTCTGTCCGAGGGCAAGTTCTCCAGCTTGAGTCGCATAACCTTCACAAAGAACCTGATCCTTAACAACCTTATCACCTTTCTTAACGATTGGCTTCAAGTTCATCGTTGAACCTTGATTTGTCTTCATGAATTTCGTAAGTGCATAACGCTTAGTATCGCCATCGAAAGAAACTATTTCATCTTCTTTTGAAAGCTCGTACTTAATTACAATTTCGTTTGCATCAACATATTCTACAACTCCATTCCCTTCAGCATTAATTAATACTCGAGAATCACGTGCTACTAGTCTTTCAATACCAGTACCAACAATTGGAGAATTTGGTTTCAATAATGGAACTGCCTGACGCTGCATGTTTGACCCCATCAATGCACGGTTGGCATCATCGTGCTCCAAGAAAGGAATTGAACTCGCTGCTATAGATGCAATTTGGTTCGCACCAACATCCATTAAATCAAGTTCTTTTGGATCAACAACAGGGAAGTCACCTTCCTCACGTGCTTTCACCAAGTCTCCTTGGAATTCTCCTTTATCGTTAATAGGCGCATTCGCCTGTGCAATCATTTTTGAATCTTCCTCTTCAGCTGAAAGGTAAATTGGCTCATCATCTAGCTTTACTCTACCTTTTTCAACTGTTCTATATGGAGTTTCAATAAAACCTAATTTATTAACCTTTGCAAATACACAAAGTGAAGAAATCAAACCGATGTTTGGTCCTTCAGGTGTTTCAATCGTACAAAGACGACCGTAGTGAGTGTAGTGAACATCACGCACCTCAAAACCTGCTCTTTCTCTCGATAAACCTCCAGGTCCTAGTGCTGAAAGTCTTCTTTTGTGAGTTACCTCTGAAAGTGGATTCGTTTGATCCATAAACTGAGACAACTGATTCGTTCCGAAGAATGAATTAATTACAGAAGAAAGTGTTTTTGCGTTAATTAAATCAATTGGAGTAAATACTTCGTTATCTCTAACGTTCATACGCTCGCGAATTGTTCTTGCCATACGAGCAAGACCAACACCGAATTGAGAGTACAATTGTTCACCAACTGTTCTAACACGTCTATTAGACAAGTGATCAATATCATCAACTTCAGCCTTAGAGTTAATTAACTCAATAAGGTATTTAATGATTTTGATTATATCACTTTTTGTTAAGACTCTTGACTCCTCTTCTTGGTCAATGTTTAGTTTCTTGTTAATTCTGAAACGTCCAACTTCACCAAGATCGTAACGTGTATCTGAGAAAAATAACTTCTCAAAAACATTGCGTGCCGTTTCAAAATCTGGCGGCTCAGCGTTACGCAGTTGTCTATAAATATGTTCTACTGCTTCTTTTTCAGAGTTAGAAGTATCTTTTTGAAGCGTATTATAAATAATTGTAAAATCTGCAGAGTTTACATCTTCTTTATGAAGAATTACTGTTTTAACTCCAGCGTCAATAATTTCATCGATGTGACTTTCTTCTATAAGCGTCTCACGATCCAGGATTACTTCATTTCTTTCAATAGAAACAACTTCTCCTGTATCCTCATCAACAAAATCCTCAACCCATGACTTCAACACTCTAGCTGCAAGTTTACGACCAACAATCTTCTTCAAGTTTGTTTTCGTCGCCTTGACTTCATCAGCAAGGTCAAAGATTTCTAAAATGTCTTTATCACTCTCGTAACCTATTGCTCTAAACAATGTTGTTACGGGTAATTTTTTCTTTCTGTCAATGTATGCATACATGACATTGTTGATATCTGTAGCGAATTCCATCCAAGAACCTTTGAAAGGAATAATTCTAGCAGAGTATAACTTGGTTCCATTGGCGTGTCTTGACTGACCAAAAAATACACCTGGAGATCTGTGAAGTTGAGAAACGATAACACGTTCAGCACCGTTTACAACAAAAGATCCTTTTGGTGTCATATAAGGGATTGTCCCTAAATATACATCTTGTACGATTGTTTCAAAATCCTCATGTTCAGGATCAGTACAATACAATTTTAATTTGGCTTTTAGAGGTACACTGTAAGTCAATCCTCTCTCGATACACTCTTCAAGGGTGTAGCGTGGCGGATCAACAAAATAGTCTAAAAACTCTAACACGAACTGATTTCTAGTATCCGTAATAGGAAAGTTTTCAGAGAATACCTTAAAAAGGCCTTCTTTTTCGCGGTTTTCTGGAGTTGTTTCCAATTGGAAGAACTCTCTAAATGATTTTAATTGAATATCCAAAAAGTCTGGATATTCAAAAGAACTTTTGCTTGATGCAAAATTAATTCTTGTTGCGATATTATTTGATGTTGCCAAGACTACTAATTTTTATTAGATAAAAAAGAACCAATTGCGTTAAAACGCATAAAAACAGCACAAGGCATCCCGAAAATCGGGGATGCCTGTACTGCATAATAAGTTAAAAACTTACTTAACTTCAACTTCAGCTCCAGCTTCTTCTAATGAAGATCTAAGCCCTTCAGCCTCGTCTTTTGCTACTCCCTCCTTAACTGGAGAAGGTGCGTTGTCAACTAGTTCTTTAGCTTCTTTTAATCCAAGTCCAGTTAATTCTTTAACTAACTTCACGACAGCCAATTTACTACCACCGGCAGCTTTAAGGATTACGTCGAACTCTGTTTTTTCTTCAGCAGCTTCACCACCTGCGGCAGCTCCACCACCTGCAACTGCTACTGCAGCAGCTGCTGGTTCAATACCATACTCCTCTTTGAGGATTTCTGCTAGTTCGTTTACATCTTTTACTGTAAGATTTACTAGCGTTTCTGCGATTTCTTTTAACTCAGCCATTTTATTTTATTTAAATAAAGGTTCAAAAATAATTATTAATTAACTTATGCTCTTTCTGAGAGCGTTTTTAAGATTCCTGCAATCTTACCACCTTGTCCTTTAAGACCAGACACAACATTTTTAGCTGGACTTTGAAGCAATGCAATGATATCGCCAATAAGTTCTTCTTTGCTCTTAATTGCAGTTAATGCATCTAAGTGCTCGTCACCAACGTATATAGCGTGTTCAATAAATGCTCCTTTAAGGATTGGTTTTGCATTTTTCTTGCGGAACTCTTTGATTACTTTAGCTGGTGCATTACCAACTTCAGCAAACATGACAGATGTAGGACCTGACAATACTCCTTTAAGATCTACTAAGTCTTTATCTGCAACATTAGCCATTGCTTTTTCAAGCAAAGTGTTTTTAACCACTTTAAGGCGAATATTGTTTTTAAAGCACTTACCACGTAAATCGTTAATTTTCTCTACTGTCAACTCAGACGTATCTGCCAAATAGAAGATCCCTGACTCCTGAATTTCAGCTGTCAAATCTTCAATGTACTTCGCTTTTTCTTCTCTGTTCATAATTTAAGTTTTTAAGCGACAACAGATTTAGCATCTATCCGAATACTTGGACTCATCGTCGAGCTCATATAGATACTTCTAATGTAAGTACCTTTAGCTGCTGCCGGTTTCATTTTAATCAATGTTGTAAACAATTCTAATGCATTGTCCTTAATCTTAGCACCATCGAAAGAAGCTTTCGCGATGTTTGAGTGAACAATACCGAATTTATCAACACGGAAATCAATTTTACCAGCTTTCACTTCTTGAACCGCTTTGCCAACATCCATAGTTACTGTACCAGTTTTTGGGTTAGGCATCAAACCTCTTGGTCCTAAAACACGACCTAGAGCTCCAACTTTACCCATAACTGAAGGCATAGTAATAATAACGTCAACATCAGTCCATCCACCTTTGATTTTCTCAATGTACTCATCTAATCCTACGAAATCAGCACCCGCTTCTTTCGCTTCACTTTCCTTGTCTGGAGTACAAAGCACAAGTACTTTAACATCCTTACCAGTTCCGTGAGGCAAAGCTACGGTACCTCTTACCATTTGATTTGCTTTACGAGGGTCAACCCCTAATCGTACACTTACGTCAACAGAAGCATCGAATTTAGTATTAGTAATTTCCTTAACTAATTCACACGCCTCAGTTAACGAATAAGCTTTCTCTAAGTCATACTTAGAAAGTGCTTCTTTTCTTTTTTTAGAAATACGTCCCATGATTTATGTTTTTAGTTTTTAGGAAATGTACCTTTTACAGTTATCCCCATACTTCTTGCCGTACCGGCAACCATTTTCATTCCAGACTCAACTGTAAAACAGTTCATATCCTGTAATTTATCCTCAGCAATTGCCTTGATTTGATCCCAAGTTACTGCTGCGACTTTAACTCTGTTTGGTTCCGGAGATCCACTTTTCAACTTTGCAGCTTCTTTTAATTGAACTGCTGCTGGTGGAGTTTTGATTACAAAATCAAACGATTTATCACTGTAAACAGTAATAACCGCTGGTAAAACTTTTCCTGCTCTGTCTTGCGTTCTTGCGTTGAACTGCTTACAGAACTCCATGATGTTAACCCCTTTTGCACCTAGTGCGGGACCAACGGGAGGAGAAGGATTAGCTGCACCACCTTTGATCTGTAATTTGATCAATCCTGCTACTTCTTTAGCCATTTGTATATATATTATGTAGTACTAACGTGGAAGATCGATGGGAAGCTTTAATCATCGCAACCACTTCTACTGGTTAAAATACTTATTTAACTTTCTTTTTCAACTTGCATATAGCTCAATTCGACCAAATTCTTTCGGCCAAATATTTTCACCATAACTTTTAATTTCTTTTTCTCTTCGTTAATCTCATCAATAGTACCGTTGAAATTGTTGAAAGGTCCGTCAATTACCTTAACAGACTCACCAACTACGAAAGGAATTTTCATCTCTTCCTCAGTTTCAGATAACTCATCCACCTTACCTAAGATACGATTTACTTCAGCTTGTCTCATCGGCAAAGGATCACCTCCTTTCTCTGCACCTAGGAAACCAATTACATTTGGAAGACCTTTAATTACGTGAGGTACTTCACCAACAAGTGCTGCTTCGACAAGAACATAACCTGGAAGATATGCTTTCTCTTTACTAATTTTCTTTCCATTACGGATTTGGAACACCTTTTCAGTAGGTATAAGAATCTGACCAAAATAATCGTTCATTTTTAAACGGTTCACTTCCATCTCAAGATAGTCCTTGACCATGTTTTCTTTACCGCTTATGGCGCGAACGACGTACCATCTCTTTTTAACTTCTTCCACAGCTCTGTTTCAATTAAAGCATTCAATACTAAATTACGGATAAATCAATCCTAAAACTCCTTCCCACATATATGTTGGCGGATTCACTCCGAAGACGAAATCCATCACAAATATCAAGAGAGAAAAAATCACAGAACCAATCACAACCATAATCGTGTTGTTTTGCAATTCAGTCCAAGTTGGCCAGCTCACCTTGTGAACTAACTCATGTACTGTATCCTGAAGGTATTCAACAATATTTGCCACTATTTTTCTATTTTGCACGGGCGGTAGGATTCGAACCCACGACCAATGGTTTTGGAGACCAGTACTCTACCAACTGAGCTACACCCGTAGAAAAAGGGGAGCCAAAAAACTCCCCTAAATTCTATAATTTATATTGAATTACTCAATAATCTCAGTAACCTGACCAGCACCTACAGTTCTACCACCCTCACGGATTGCAAAACGTAAACCTTTGTCCATTGCTACAGGTACGATTAATTCTACAGTAATAGATACGTTATCACCAGGCATAACCATATCACGGTCTTCACCTAGGATAATTTCACCAGTTACATCCGTTGTACGGAAGTAAAACTGTGGACGGTATCTATTGTGGAATGGTGTATGACGACCACCCTCTTCTTTCTTCAATACGTATATCTCAGCTTTAAATTTCGCATGAGGAGTTGTTGTACCAGGCTTACAGATAACCATACCACGACGGATATCTTTCTTGTCAATACCTCTTAAAAGAAGACCAACGTTATCACCAGCTTCACCTCTATCCAAGATCTTACGGAACATCTCAACACCAGTTACAGTAGAAGTTAATTTCTCTGCACCCATTCCTAAGATGTCTACCTCTTCACCAGAGTTAATAACACCAGTTTCGATACGACCAGTTGCAACAGTACCACGACCAGTGATCGAGAATACGTCTTCAACAGGCATCAAGAAAGGCTTATCAACTTCACGTGGAGGAAGCTCGATATATGAATCTACAGCGTCCATCAATTCATCGATAGCACCAACCCATTTATCGTTTCCTTCTAAAGCTCCAAGAGCAGATCCTTTAACGATTGGTGTGTTATCACCATCATAATCGTAAAAAGAAAGAAGTTCTCTTATTTCTAACTCAACTAATTCTAATAACTCTTCGTCATCTACAAGGTCAACCTTGTTCATGAACACTACAATTCTTGGTACACCAACCTGACGTCCAAGTAGGATGTGCTCACGAGTTTGAGGCATAGGCCCATCTGTCGCAGCAACAACCAAAATTGCACCATCCATCTGAGCAGCTCCCGTTACCATGTTCTTAACATAGTCGGCGTGACCTGGACAGTCAACGTGTGCATAGTGACGATTTTCTGTTTCGTACTCAATGTGAGACGTGTTAATTGTAATACCACGCTCTTTCTCCTCTGGAGCGTTGTCGATTGTATCAAAACTACGTGATTCAGCAAACCCTTTACCATGTAATACAGCTGAAATTGCAGCAGTCAAAGTTGTTTTACCGTGATCGACGTGTCCGATTGTTCCAATGTTTACGTGTGGTTTGGAACGATTAAATGTTTCCTTAGCCATTTTTTATTTGTTACTTGTTAATATACTATTTAAAAACTTACCTTTAAAATATGCGAAATTTCACCCATTTTCACGAGTGAATGTCACATAAACCTTCGAGCCAATGACGAGAATTGAACTCGTGACCTCTTCCTTACCAAGGAAGCGCTCTACCCCTGAGCTACACCGGCACTGAGTTCGTTTAAAGAGCTAAAATAAGAGCGGGAGACGAGACTCGAACTCGCGACCCTCAGCTTGGAAGGCTGACGCTCTACCAACTGAGCTACTCCCGCTTATAAATCTTCTTGTGGGGGGAGAAGGATTCGAACCTTCGAAGGTATAAACCAACAGATTTACAGTCTGTCCTCGTTGGCCGCTTGAGTATCCCCCCAATCTAAAGATGTCTTATGAGCCGATGGAGGGACTCGAACCCCCGACCTGCTGATTACAAATCAGCTGCTCTAGCCAGCTGAGCTACATCGGCACTTTATTGGTAATTTTTAGCTTTTTAAAGAACTCCCTACACGTTAAAAACCCGTTCGGGGATGCAAATGTATGAAAGAAATATTTTACAGCAAGCATTTTTTATCTTTTTTTTAAAAAAAAGAGCGCCATTTAAAAATAGCGCTCCGTACATGCTTAAAATAAAAGGGATTACACCTTAGGCAACCAACACCTTTCCTTTGTATTTTTTTATTTGTTTTCTCAATGCTTCGACTGCTTCAGCAGTAGCCTCCTCAAAAGAGTCACATTGTTTTTTAGCAAAAAGATCCTTACCAGGAATGTACAATTTAATCTCAACGATCTTATTCTCCTGAACAGACTTCCGTTCAACCCTCAAATAAACCTCACTCGCTACTATGTTATCGAAGAAATGGGTTAGCTTTTCGAGTTTTTCATTGATAAACCCAATTAACTTTTGATCTGCAGAGAAACCAACTGACTGAACATTTATATCCATAATCTTAGTTTTTGTGCCCACGGGGATGGGCTTGTTTATAAATCTTAGTTATCTCGTCAAACGAATTATGCGTATAAATTTGAGTAGCACTTAAATTCGCATGACCTAAAATCTCTTTTAAAGTTTCTAATCCTGCGCCATTATTAAGCATATGTGTTGCAAACGTATGTCTCAACACATGCGGACTCTTTTTTTGCATATCCGTCAACAATGAAAGGTAATAATTTATCCTTCTATAAACAAGTTTTGGATATATTTTATTTCCTTTTTGGGTTAAAAAAATGTAACTCGAATTATGCTCTTTATTAACAGGATGCTCGAGAAAAGATTTTAACTCTGCCTCTACCTCACTTGTTATTGGGATTAATCTTTCTTTATTTCGTTTACCTAAGACCTTAACCACCCCGTTTTGAATATCACTCTTTTTTAGTTCAATCAATTCAGACAATCTGATACCTGTCTGATAAAAAACCTCAATGATTAATCGATCACGAAAACCTTCAAATGTATTTGGAAAAACTTCGTTTAACTTATTTAAATCTAACTCCTCCTCTTTGACGAATTCGGGTAGGCGCTTACTTTGTTTCGGACCTTTAATGCGGAGCATAGGGTCTACTTCAATATAAGAAGATCTCAAAGCCCATTTAAAAAACGTTCTCAAAGAAGAAAGCTTTCTATTAACTGATCTATTGTTTAAATTTGAATTTACTAGTTCAACAAGCCAAGAACGAACAATTTGATAGTTGACTTCTTTCAGATCATCAATCGATTCAATGCTGCTAAACTCAAGAAAGGTGGTAACATCATTTAAATAGGCTGTCAACGTGTGATTTGAGCACCGTTTTTCAGAAATAAGGTATGATTCAAACTTTTCGAGCATAAAAAAAGGAGTCTGTTTTAGACTCCTTTACGTATAAATTGATATAATGTTCTATATTTCGTCCGAAAGTATACGTTGCTTATAAGCCGCTTTGATACGTTGTTGACGTATCTTAACAGATGGCTTGATAAACTCTTTACGTTTACGAAGTTCACGCATTACGCCTGTTTTTTCGAATTTCTTCTTATACTTCTTAAGCGCACGCTCAATGTTTTCTCCTTCTTTTACTGGTACTACTAACATATTTTTATATATAAGTTTTCTTTAAAATTACTTAAATCGGACGGCAAAGATAATAACT
>Ga0114916_1000828_pt1 | contig 19135 bp, 17 predicted proteins | sample MalvirAntarct_66_FD_83501 | JGI IMG/M metagenome (GOLD analysis project Ga0114916, IMG submission 83501) | Marine viral communities from the Global Malaspina Expedition - Malaspina viral metaG Antarct_66 | ecosystem: Environmental > Aquatic > Marine > Oceanic | place: West Anvers Island... | reverse complement strand
CTATTATTCTCACCACCAAAGTTAAGAAAGAAAAAGATTTCAAAAACTATCTGTTGAGTACTGTAAATATTGGAAAAGTGATCAAGGAACTCAACTCTACTGACCTTGAGGGCTCCCGTTTAATTGGTAAAAGTGAGGATAAATTACTAAAATCGTTTCTGAAACTATTGCCCAATGTTATTGCGGGCGGTGGGAAAGTGTATAACGACAAAGGCGCAGTGCTTTTTATCTATAGAAATGATAAGTGGGATTTGCCAAAGGGGAAGATCGAAGGCAAAGAAAGTATTGAAGAAACTGCCCTGCGTGAAGTTGAAGAAGAAACCAAGGTTAATGGTTTAGAAATTATCGCCCCTTTAGAAACGACTTATCACATATTTAAACGTAATGGCAGGCACCAACTAAAAATCACCTATTGGTTTGAAATGAAAACCAAATATAATGGATGTCTAGAGCCGCAGGAGGACGAGGGCATTACAAAAGTGGAGTGGCTCAATCCTCAGCAAATTAAAAACGCTATGGAAAACTCTTATGCCAACATCAAGATATTGGTCTAAATGTTTCACATAACTCGATACACCGGATACTGCAGGTGGGCTTTTTCATAATATGTACTCTGTTTATGCAGCCACTCTAATTGCGCATACCAGTTTTTTGAAAACTCAGGATCAGATTTCTTTTTCGATTCAAACTCCGATTTCAAATTTTGATTAGTTTTCAATAAATCCGCAGCTACATCTTCCCAGACGTAAGGTGAAAATCCTTCCTTTTGCTGAAGGATCATATCAAAGAAATTCCAATTAAAAAAAGAATCTGGTGCTTCAGGCTCTAATGTTTCCATCAGGTATCTAAATGCGTTCTGACGGGTAGGCACGTAGTAATCGCCTTTTCTAAATGTGATGTCCGTTTGTAATGTGTTGACTTTGGTATTATAATGCTGGTAGTGTCCTTCATAAGCTTGGTTTCGGGTTTGGAAGCGATCAATAGTATAGCTTTCTACTGCAATGGTAGTGTCCTTATCTAGTATTCTCATTTCTACATGATTCAATTTCATTAAATCGATCACGTTCCACCATCCTTGCGGAATGATATAGGCTTTTGGGATAATCACTTCCAGTGTAGGTATAAATTGATTTTGGTAGGCAACTGCTTTGGTAAATGGCTTGTTCCGGTCGTAATACAAGCGGTTGCTTCCGGTAATGCTGCTCGGAATCATTTGGCCGTCATAGCCTTTAAACTGTAATGTGGTCGATTTAGTGGTGTCAACCGTCCAGGCCAAAGCATAGGTTTTGGACGCTTGTAATTGGGTTATGGCTTGAGCTCGTAAGGCTTTGATTTTTTTATGATCGCGTTCTGTGATGTCCATCATGCTTTTCATCAATTCATAGGTGCCTTCTACTCGGGGCTTATAAGGTTTGAGCATGTGGGTTTCAACCATCATTCCTAAGGTGTTAAACAAAGAAGTGTACCCTGTAGAATAGCGCGGTGAGTCGTAAAATTGACTGAACCCTGCTTCTGGCACGTCATTAAAAACATTGACGTATGGTGTGATGTCCCATTTTTTGTCGGCTAAATTCTTCTCAAGGCTGGGCATCATTTCTGTGTGCAGGTAGTTGCCCAAAGCCCCACCAAGTTTGTTATGTTGCGTAAATAAATGGGTTAAGGTGTATTGATAATCGGCGCCATTACTTACGTGATTGTCTATAAAAACTGCAGGCTGCACAAGGTGATAGAGCTGGGTGAACGCTCTTGCATTTTTGGTATCTGCTTTGATAAAGTCGCGGTTTAAATCATAATTTCGAGCGTTGCCTCTAAAACCATATGCTTTAGGACCGTCTTGATTGGTTCGCGTAGTAGAATTTCTATTTAAACTGCCACCAACATTATAGATGGGAATGGTGACGAGTACAGTACGCTTCGGGCTTTTAATTTTACCTTGCGCCAAATCTCTAAACAATAACATCGTGGCGTCAATGCCATCTGGTTCTCCGGGATGAATACCATTATTGATCAGCATAATTTGTTTTGTGGCTCTTATCATTTCAAAATCAAAAATAGCCTCAGGATTATAAGTAACCATATGTAGTGGTTTGCCTGAATCAGTCTCGCCAATACTATCCAATTTAATCTCATGGAACGTTTTGGCTAAAAGCCGATAATAGTCAATTACCTCTTGATACGTCCCAGTTTCAAGTCCGTTACTTTTTTCAAATACGGTCAAAAAATCTGAGGTGTTTTTATTTTGGGCAATTGCGAAAAGGCCCATAAAGAAGAAGAGCAAAGAGGTTTTCATGACGAATTTTTTTCAATTAAATTTTAAGGGCTATCGGATCAGCACACTTAAAATGTTAGCGCTCAATTAAAAGCACTTAAGCTTCCAAAATTAATGAAATTAAACTAGTTTTGTGGCCATAAAATGGACTTCAATATGCAACAAACCACAAATACAATTTTAATGATTCGCCCTGTACATTTCAGGATGAATGAGCAAACGGCCGTTAACAATTATTTTCAGGAAGATTTAGAACTCAAAAACTCTGAAATCAATAAAAAAGCGCAAGCTGAATTTGATGTTTTTGTGGATAAACTCCGTGCTGTGGGCGTGAATGTGATTGTTGAAGAAGATGACAAATTAAATGATACACCAGATTCTATCTTCCCTAATAACTGGGTGAGTTTTCATGAAAATGGCGATTTGGCTCTGTATCCGATGTTTGCTGAAAACCGAAGAAAAGAACGTCGTGAGGAGTTGTTTACCCGTTTGGAAGCGGAAGGTTTTGAAATTGAAAATATAATTGATTATACGAGTGCTGAAGAAGACGATTACTTTTTGGAAGGAACGGGAAGTATCGTTTTAGACCGGGTTAATGGGAAGGCCTATTGTGCTTTATCTGCAAGAGCGGACGAGGACTTGTTTATTGAATTTTGTGAAGATTTTGATTATCATCCTATTGTGTTTACCGCATATCAAACTGTAGATGACCAGCGTTTACCAATATACCATACCAATGTAATGATGTGTGTTGGCGATACTTTCGCAGTTATTTGCTCTGATAGTATTGATGATAAAAAAGAACGCAAACATGTGCTAAAACATCTTAAGGAAGATGGGAAGGAAATTATTGCCATCACCGAAAAACAAATGCATCATTTTGCCGGCAATATGTTACAGGTCAGTGGCGCTGATGACAAATGCTATTTAGTGATGAGCCAAGCGGCACACGAGAGTTTAACGCCGCACCAAATTGAAAAACTGACGGCACATTGTGACATTCTTTCCAGCAATTTAGAAACCATTGAAACTTGCGGAGGCGGAAGTGCTCGCTGTATGATGGCGGAAGTCTTTTTGCCAAAAGCATAATAACAATAATCCGATAAAGAATCAAGACCGCTGCACTGTTAGTCCCGATTGCTATCGGGACAAGATTAAAGACTTGCTTGCAACTAACTGACTAACAACGATCATTTAAATTCAAATCATCTAATTACTCTTGGTAGAAAAGGATATTAAAGATTAAGGTATCATATTAAAAAACTCTTAATGTCTGTTGATCTAAAGGAGTTTGCCAACTTAAATGTTTACCGAACACTATTGAATAATAATAAAAGCTTGATGTTGTATGTTACACGTCAAGCTTTTTTCTTTTAACTCTCCGTTTTCACTTTTGGAAGTTCTACATAGAATTTCGTGCCCACGTTAGGAGTGCTTTCTACCCAAATGCGGCCTTGGTTAAGTTCAACCAATTCTCTACAAATCGTTAAGCCTAATCCGGTACCTTTTTCGTTTTGGGTGCCTACGGTGGTGAAATTGTTGTTTTGAAACAGTTTTCCTAAATTCTCTTTGGTAATACCTACGCCGGTATCCTCTACACAAATCAGCGATTTGCCACCCACATCTCGGTTAGAAACGGTAACAATATCTCCTACACGACTAAATTTTACAGCGTTGGTAATAAGATTTTGAATGATGATTTCTACCATGCTTTTATCGGCATAAATAAATTCCCGTTGCGATTCATCAATGACCACAATGCGTTTTTGTTCTAATTTCTGATCGACTAAATTAAGTTTGCTATGAAAGATGTCCTGAATGTTAAACAGTTCAGGTTTTGGTTCTAGATTTTGCATTTGAGACTTGGACCAATTCAGCAAATTGAATAGCAATAAAGAAGCATTATTGGCATTCTCACTGAGTTCAGGTATCAATTCATTAAATTCTTCCCGGCTGATACTGTCTTCTTTTAAGAGGTCTAAAAAGCCTTTTATGGACGAAATTGAATCTTTTAAATCGTGAGAAACGATAGAAAATAAACGATCTTTCACTTTGTTCGTTTCTTCCAGGTGATGGGATTGTTCCAATATCGCATCGTTTTGCAGTTGAATTTGTTTGTTCTTTTCCTCAAGTTCTTGTGTGTAGGTTACCGTGTTTTTTCGTTTCAAATAAATCAAAAGTAAAACCATCAACACACCAAGGAAACCAACAATAAGGGCATAAGATAGCAGTTGTAAGTTTTTGACCTGTTTGGTGCTATTCGGCGATTCGTCATCGGTTGGAAAACTAAGCAAATCATTCTCCGAAGTGGCTAAAGACGCTTCAATAGAATCTGTATTGTCAGGAAGCTGAGGTTGATTTTCAAATTCCAATTGTTGTTTCAAATTGAAATACTCGCGCTGCCAACGGTAGGCATTTTGATATCTTCCTTTGGTAGAATCCAAAGCCATCAAAAGTTTATAATTTTTTAAAAGCTCTTGGTTGTTGCCAGCGGATTTGGCTAGTTCATGAGCCTCATAAATTAGGGTTTCAGCGTATCGGGTTTTATTTTGCTCAAGATTTAAAGCACCCATTGAGTTGAGCGCTTGCAAAATACCTTCTTTATTATTGATGTCACGATTGTATTTTAAACCTTCAACTAAATAATCATTGGCCTTATCGTAAGCTTTAAATTTTAAATATTCTTCTCCAATCCTAGGCAATACTTCACCTCTTAAATCTTGGTCGGTTTCAGGATTGAGCATGGCCAAAACTGTTTCATAATACTCAATTGCCTTTCGGTGTTCCTTTCGCTTGGAATATAATTGAGCAATATTTTTAGTAGACATTTTAATTCCTGAACTGTCTTGTAAGCGCTCCCGGATGCGTAGGGTTTTTAAATTAAACTCCAAGGCTTTGTCTATTTGGTTGGTGTTGTAGTATGCTTCAGCCAAATTGTTATACGCCAAACTGAGATCTTCATTTAAATTGCGTTCTTCAAAGATGCGTATGGCGGACAAGCTATTTGCCAAGCCAATACTGTAATTGCCTCTTTTAATTTCAACGAGACCAATACTATTGCTCACTTTAGCAATCCCTAAAGTGTCTTTAAGGTCTTGGTAAATTTTTCTCGATTTATTGAAATGATCAAGCGCGTTGAAATAATCATTTTTATGCGAATAAATAAGTGCTTTGTAATAATTGGCCTCGGCCACGCCTTTCGGATAATTGATGGATTGCGAAAGCTGTTCTGTTTCTGAAATATACATCAACGCTTTTGAGTATGCTTCAGTTTTGTACAGCGCTTTAATGAGGTGGATGGAGGTAACTACTTTAGAGGAATCCTGTTTTTGATAAGCTAATTGCACAGCAAGGCTATCTATCTCTCTAGTTTGGGAATGACCAAAGACGACAGCAAAAAAGGCAGCTAACAGGAGTAACTGTTTCATTTTTTGATGCAATGAGTTATAAATTGTAATGCTGATGCGATAGAGCTTGCCTTGAGGGAGAGGTGAGGCACGTTCACAATATACAATAACAATAATGTTAAGGATTCTATATGGGTTATCAACGTAATTGGAACCTTGATTTAATAGCTTGACCAAAAATGGATAAAAGGGTTTGCAAATGCTAATTTTTAGGTCTTAATGCCAAAAAATTAGTTAAAGTGACTCCTAATGTTTTTTGAAAAAATGACTTTCTCGTTGAATGGTAAAATTCTAGGAATAACGGCACAAACGCCCATAAAATGCATCTGCGCGAAATAAAAATCCGTATATTTTTTAGCGGGTTAAATATCAATAGTTTAAATAAAGTGGGTATTCAATTTTGATGGCAATACACTCAGAAATAAACATTTAAAGGTGAGGCAGTAATGATCAACTTATAAGCCTAGTCATCGAAATTGTCTTTTCTACCAACTGGCTGCGTCATGGAGCCCTGTGTTGTGTACATTAATCCATCTCAGCATCTATAAATTTTAATTAAAATCCTATCTTTGCACACTTAAATTTAACATGAGATGAATCTTCAGGAAACCATATCAAATCAGGTAAAGAATGCTGTTAATGCTATTTTTGGCGCGAGTTTAGAGTCGGTAGAATTACAAACTACCCGCAAAGAATTTGTCGGCGATGTCACGGTAGTCATTTTTCCAATGCTGCGTGTGGTTAAAGGCAATCCGGTTCAAATTGGCGAGCAAATTGGCCAATACCTCATGGAGAAGCTTCAAGTGATCAAGTCGTTTAATGTGGTGAAGGGCTTTTTAAACATTGAAATTGAACCTGCACATTATCTAGAGGTTTTTGAAACGATAAAGGAGAATGATGACTTCGGTTTTGTAACCCCTCACGCAGATGACAAAGCGGTCATGGTGGAATATTCTTCACCAAATACCAATAAACCGCTGCACTTAGGGCACATTCGGAACAATTTATTAGGATACAGTGTTTCTGAAATCTTGAAAGCTTCAGGAAAGAAAGTTTATAAAACTCAGATCATTAACGATAGAGGCATCCATATTTGTAAAAGTATGTTGGCCTGGAAACGTTATGGTGATGGTGAAACTCCAGAATCGTCAGGTTTAAAAGGCGATAAGTTGGTGGGAAATTATTATGTGAAATTTGATCAGGAATATAAAAAAGAAATTCAAGAACTAATCACTCAAGGAAAAACCGAAGCCGACGCTAAAAAGGAAGCCCCAATTTTTACTGAAGCACATGAAATGCTACAAAAATGGGAAGCTGGCGATGCGGAAACAGTAGCACTCTGGGAAACTATGAATGCTTGGGTGTATACAGGCTTTGATGAAACCTATAAAAATTTAGGGGTCAATTTTGATAATCTCTATTACGAAAGTCAAACCTATCTTTTAGGTAAGGAATTTGTAGCGGAAGGTTTAAAATCGGGCGTGTTTTTTCAGAAGGAAGATGGATCCGTCTGGTGTGATTTGACCGAAGATGGTTTGGACGAAAAAATTGTGCTCCGTTCAGACGGTACCGCAGTGTACATGACCCAAGATATTGGTACGGCCATTCAGCGGGTAAAAGACTTCCCTAATGTTGGCGGCATGGTTTACACCGTAGGCAATGAACAGGAATACCATTTTCAAGTCTTGTTTTTAATCATTAAGAAACTCGGATTTGATTGGGCTAAAAACTTATTCCATTTAAGCTATGGAATGGTCGATTTGCCTTCAGGTAAAATGAAGAGTAGGGAAGGGACAGTTGTTGATGCTGACGATTTGATCGTTGAAATGGCGCAAACCGCTGAAGAAATTTCGGAAGAATTAGGCAAGTTGGAAGGTTATTCTGTTGAAGAAAAAGAGGAACTTTATAAATCCATCGGACTTGGCGCCTTAAAATATTACATCTTAAAAGTTGATCCTAAAAAACGCATCCTATTTGACCCTAAGGAATCCATCGATTTTCAAGGCAATACCGGTCCGTTTATACAATATACCTACGCGCGAATTCAGTCCATACTCAGAAAAGCGGATGCGAACGCCACGCTCGATGTTACAACAATTGAACTGCATCAAAAGGAAAAAGAACTGATCAAACAGCTCTTATTGTTTCCTGAAGTGGTGCAACATGCGGCAGAACAACATAGTCCTGCATTAATTGCTAATTATACTTATGATTTGGTTAAGGAATTCAATTCGTTTTACCAAAATGTGTCTATTTTAGGTGCTGAAGATGAAAATGAAAAAACCTTTAGAGTGGCCTTGTCTCGAAAAGTTGCGGTGACCATTAAAAGCGCCTTTGGCTTAGTGGGTATTGACGTTCCTGAACGCATGTAATGTATTCGTGAAATTTAGAGTTTAAGGGCCAAGCGCCTTAAGTATTGTCGGTGTAGCCCATCCCGGTTTTTAGCGGGATCTGAAGTCGACTTTCTGACCATGGTGCCTAGATGATATTAATTCAGCCTTTTGGTTTTATAAATAGACATCAAATATGTAAATTTGCAACTCAAAATTTAATTTTTTGTGGTTTTATAACTGCAAACAGAACACTGAAACCCTATGTTTAATAATTTAAGTGAAAAGTTAGATAAAGCTCTACACGTCCTCAAAGGACACGGGAGCATTACTGAAGTCAATGTTGCTGAAACCTTAAAAGAGGTTCGTAGAGCATTGTTAGATGCCGATGTTAACTTTAAAATTGCTAAAGAATTTACCAATACGGTAAAAGAAAAAGCGTTGGGTCAAGACGTATTAACAACGTTACAACCAGGACAATTAATGGTGAAGTTGGTTAAGGACGAACTGACAGAACTGATGGGTGGTGATGCTGAAGGGCTTAATCTTTCAGGAAACCCAAGTGTAATTTTGATGTCCGGTTTGCAAGGGTCAGGTAAAACCACCTTCTCTGGTAAATTAGCCAACTACCTTAAAAATAAGAAAACCAAAAAACCATTATTGGTAGCCTGTGACGTGTATCGTCCTGCTGCTGTAGATCAGTTACATGTTGTAGGAGATCAAATTAAGGTTGATGTCTATAGCGATAAGGGTAATACAGATCCTGTTGCAATTGCCAAAGCGGGTATTGCACACGCAAAAGCCAACGGACATAATGTGGTTATTATAGATACAGCGGGCCGTTTGGCGATTGATGAGGCAATGATGAAAGAAATTTCTAACATTCATGCCGCCATCCAACCTCAAGAAACACTATTCGTAGTAGATGCCATGACTGGTCAAGATGCGGTAAACACTGCAAAAGCCTTTAATGATGTCTTAAATTTTGACGGGGTTATTCTTACAAAATTAGATGGTGATACCCGAGGTGGAGCCGCCATTTCTATTAAATCTGTGGTCAACAAACCAATTAAGTTTATTGGTACAGGTGAGAAAATGGAAGCTATTGATGTGTTCTATCCATCACGTATGGCTGACCGTATTTTGGGGATGGGAGATGTGATCTCTTTGGTTGAACGTGCTCAAGAGCAGTTTGATGAAGAGGAAGCACGTAAACTTCAAAAGAAAATCGCTAAAAATCAATTTGGTTTTGACGATTTCTTAACCCAAATTCAGCAAATCAAGAAAATGGGAAATATGAAGGACCTTATGGGAATGATTCCGGGTGCGGGCAAAATGATGAAAGATATTGATATTGATGACGATGCTTTTAAAGGTATTGAAGCCATTATCCATTCTATGACACCATTAGAACGCACAAATCCTTCAGTGATTAATGCCAGTAGAAAGAAACGCATTGGGAAGGGTTCTGGGACTTCAGTTCAGGAAGTTAATCAGCTCCTCAAACAATTCGACCAAATGAGTAAGATGATGAAAATGATGCAAGGTGGAAAAGGGAAAGCCATGATGCAAGCGATGAAAAACATGAAATAGTTTTCAGTGGACAGTGCTCTAAACAAATAAATAAAATTTTCGCCTCTGCGGCTTTCCTAATATTAATTAGAAGAGCTGCAGATAATTAAACACTAAAATAATGGTTCTACTCGACGGGAAAAAAGTAAGCAATGACATCAAAAATGAAATTGCTGAGGAAGTAAAGAAAATGAAGGCCAATGGCGAAAAAGTGCCTCATCTTGCTGCCGTTATTGTAGGAAATGATGGGGCGAGTTTAACCTATGTTGCCAGTAAGGTCCGTGCGTGTGAACGTGTTGGGTTTGACTCTACCATGGTCCGCTTATCCAATACCACCAGTCAAGTAGAATTATTGGATAAAATTTACGAGTTGAATGAAAATCCTGATATTGATGGATTTATCATTCAATTGCCCTTGCCAAAACAAATTGACACGCAGAAGGTGCTTTTGGCCGTCAACCCTGATAAAGATGTAGACGGGTTTCATCCGATGAACTTTGGCAGAATGGCGCTAGACATGTCTACGTTTATTCCTGCAACGCCTTTCGGGATCTTGGAATTGTTAGACCGTTATGGTGTAGACACCCAAGGGAAACATACCGTGGTGATTGGCCGTAGTCATATCGTGGGGCGCCCAATGAGCATTTTAATGGGTAGGAAAGGATTTCCAGGAAACTCAACGGTGACTTTAACGCATAGTCATACTAAAAATATTACCCAAATCACTTCTCAGGCGGATATCATTATTTCTGCATTGGGCTTTCCAAACTTCTTAAAAGCTGAAATGGTAAAAGATGATGTGGTCATTATTGATGTGGGAATCACACGTGTGCCTGATGATTCTACTGAAAAAGGCTACCGCATTACGGGGGATGTTGATTTTGAAAACGTCAGCAAAAAAGCGAGTTTTATTACCCCTGTACCTGGAGGAGTAGGACCAATGACCATTGCCATGTTGCTTAAAAACACACTTCTGGCGCGGGAACGTCAACTGAAATAAGCCGTTTAGCGAATGATAACCGTACTGCTTTCCATGGTGCCCTTGATTCTTGAACGGGTAGTTTTTGGAAGTGCGGAGCATTGGATACCCATAGTTGTCGGGCTTATCTTTGGGGGCGGGATAATTGTGTTTGCCAATCAGAAACTGAATAAAAGACAGCAGCATCTTTTAATCCACGCACTTGCCGTTGTGGTTTCACTAATCGTGATCAGTTTTCATCTCCATAAATTCAGTTTAGGCACTTATGATATTCAAAAAGATCTGCCTTTGTATTTGTGCAGTCTCTTAGCCATTATAATGCCCATATTTACGCATTACCGGAAGTATTGGATGTATGAAATTCTAGTCTTTTGGATCATCGCTGGGACACTACAGGCCATTTGTACACCGGATATTGCCACCGGTTTCCCTACTTTTGATTACCTGAGATATTGGGCCGTACATGTAGGGCTATTGATCGTTATCTTTTATGCCACTTTTGTGTTCAAAATGGCCCCTAAATTTAAAAGCATTTTTAAATCTATCTTGGCACTTCAAATATATGTCTTGATGATGGTGGTTATCAACTACCTATTAAACGCCAACTATTTTTATCTCAACCAGAAGCCCAAATCAGCTTCTTTATTGGATTATTTTGGAGAATGGCCATTGTACATCATTGTTGTACAGCTGATTTTGGTGCCGTACTTCCTGCTCATCTATCTGCCATTTTATCTGGCAAATAAAAACACTAAGTTAGATAAATTGCCGAATTGATTACGATGCAAGGGTTGTATAGTAGGCTATTTAGCGAACAATTGGCTCATATCCTTAAATGCCTTAAATTCTAATGCATTACCCGCAGGGTCTTTAAAAAACATCGTTGCCTGTTCGCCTACTTGGCCTTCAAAACGGATATAAGGTTCAATAAGAAAGTTCACACCTTTAATTTCAAGCTGTTTTGCAAAATCTTGAAACGTCTGCCATGGCAAAACCACACCGTAATGTGGCACCGGAACACTTTTGCCATCCACACTATTATTATGGGTGTCTTCAGCAAATTGCGCTTTATAATGGATGACCAATTGGTGTCCGAAGAAATTAAAATCCACCCAGTGGTCTGAACTTCTACCTTCTTCACAATTTAAAATTTCCCTGTAAAAAATCCTACATTGCTCAAGGTTATGGACAGGAATCGCAATGTGAAATGGAGAAAGTTCAGATGTTGTCATATTATGAAACAGGTTCGTCTTTTCTGTATTTTAGCATGGACACGCCAGCAATAAAAAAAACGCCTCCTAAAATGGTTAGCGCCCATGGATCTAATTGGGTAAAGTTATTTCCAAAAATTCCCAATACGCCTAATACAAGGGCAATCATGCCTCCAATGGTCAAGACTAATGCTAAGATTTTAATCATAATTTATAGTTTAAGATTTCTAGGGTTTAAAAGTACTATAATTCGAGTTTTCAATTCTCAAGAGAAACTATATTTTTTGCTTCTAATGCATCAATATATAACTTATTTGCTTTTTCGCCTTGTTTTAGCTGGTGTTTCAGCAAAGTCTTTGTCAGAATCTGATAAAAGGAGATTCAAATCTTTAAATTCTGTTTCAGTGAGTTCTCGATATGCACCAACTGGCATATCGAGCTTGATATTCATAATACGAATACGTTGTAAAGCCTCTACCTCGTAATCTAAATATTCACACATTCTTCTAATCTGTCTGTTCAAACCTTGGGTTAAGATAATACTGAATTCGTAAGTGCTCAATTTTTTAACTTCACACTTTTTGCTGACCGTGTCTAAAATAGGCACACCATTAGACATGCGCTCAATGAAAGTTTGCGAGATAGGCTTGTCCACTTTTACAATATATTCCTTTTCGTGGTTATTGCTAGCGCGTAGAATTTTATTTACAATATCGCCATCGTCAGTTAAAAGAATCAAACCTTCACTAGGCTTATCCAAACGGCCAATAGGAAAGATGCGCTTTGGGTAGTTGATATAATCAATAATATTATCCTTTTCTACTCGGGTATCTGTGGTACAAACAATACCAATGGGTTTGTTAAAGGCGAGGTAGACAAAACCTTCTTTAGTGTCTTTAATAGGTTGGCCATCTACATGTACAACGTCTGTATCAGAAATTTTGGTGCCCATTTCTGGTACTTTTCCGTTGATGGTAACACGTCCAGCTTCAATAAGTTTGTCCGCTGCACGACGTGAACAGTAACCAACTTCACTCAAATATTTATTTATACGTTTCAGATTTTCTTCCATGGCACAAATATAGTGGATTTAAACTCCAATAAAAGTGTAAATGTGTTGGGCAACAGTCGCATCATTTAAGGAGTGGCCGAGCCCTTTTGTAGTAATCAATTGGCTATTTTTAAAACTGTTTTTTAGAAGTAAGGCATCATTATAAGGAATGATCCGATCATCCTGATCGTGAATGATCAAACCTTCAGTTTCAATGTTTTCTAAAAATTTAGCTGTCGAAAAGCTATCCGCAGGTCTTCCAAACCGATCGTTAATGGTATGATTGAGTTGCGATACAATGCGATTGTTGTAGCCAAGCATGTCCGTATAGCGTTTCATAACATCCTGAAATTCAGATGGTGCTCCCAAAAGAATGAATTTTTTAAGATTGGGAAACTGGTATTTATGTTGAAATAATGCGCAGGCCATCCCGCCCACAGAATGGCCTACCATAATATCAGGGGAAAATTTTTTGGCCACAACATTGATAAATTCGGCATAAAGGATGGCATTAAATATTTTGCTGCCGGATTTACCGTGACCTGGAGCATCAAGGGCAATCACATTAAAGTTTTTTTTCTTTAGTTCTAAGATGAGCCGTTTCCAGCGTGCGGAATTGCTTTCCCATCCATGGGTCAAGATAATGGTTTTTCCTGTGCCCGGCCACCTGTAGGTCATGATAGGAAACGCCTCGTACTGCAACTCTTCTTGAAAGGCGGTATTTAAAAAATCGGACTGTTCTTCATTAAGTTTCCCAGAGCGAGGCTTCATAAATAAATACAAGGCTTTGTCTGCCGCATAAGGTTTTGAAACATAGCTCAGTGCATTGTAATAGTTTCCGATTATTTTAATGAGGATTTCCTTCTTCATGGTTAAGCTAATGATTATTCCTCTCGGTTTACGAAGTCTATAGAAAACGCAGGAAGGCAAATAGCCAAGTAATGACAAGGTTCAGTGTAGGGATTGGAATATTGAACTCGGGTATTTTTATTTATTTTGATGGATTCGCCCGCGGATAATATAACCGTTTCATCTTCAATAATGAATTGTTTTTTACCACTGATAATAAAGGTGTACTCGTCAAATTCAGGTGTTTGAAAAGGTTCACTCCACCCGGCAGGAGCGATCATATGGGCAATGCTCAGCTGAGTATTACCATCAGAAGCCCTTCCAAAATGTTCTTTAATAATTTTGCCATCGGTGGTAGGGACCACAAATGGTGCCGTTTGAATGGTATAAGGTTTAGTTGACATACGATATTGATTTTGTTAAATTCATGATTGAGTTGGCAGACTTCAGGCTTCAGGCTTCAGTCTTCAGTCTTCAGTCCTCAGACCTCAGACCTCATCAGTCTTCAGTTCGCAGTTCGGATGCTTCATGCTTTCCTCTTTAATATTACTTCATTGGTTTTCTTTTAATCATCCCACCTTTAATATCCTTAACAAGACCCATAATGATAAACGCATTTGCATCGATTTTGTCTATTTCAGTGTGTAGTTTGGCCAATTCGAGCCTGGTCACTACAGTGTAGATAATATCTTTGTTGTAAGCTTCTTCTTGACTTCCATAACCACCTTTACCAACATAAATGGTGCACGCGCGTCTCAATTCTTCTACAATCATTTTGCGAAGTGCTTCATGCTGGTTTGAAATAATGGTGACCCCAACGTACTCTTCTACACCATCTACTACGAAATCTACGGTTTTTGCTGCAGAAAGATAGGTAAGAATTGCGTACAATGCAATCTCTACAGACAGCACATAAGCTCCAAATGAAAAGATAATAATATTTATTAAAAGAAGGACGTCGCCAATAGTAATGGATAATTTTTTGCTGAGCCAAATAGCAAGCACCTCAGTGCCGTCAATAACACTGCCGCCCCGCATGGCCAAACCAATCCCTAAACCTAAAAAGAAACCTCCAAACACTGCAATCAGTAAAGGGTCTTCTGTTATGGTAGGGTACTCAATATAATGAACGACCAAGGCCAAGATAGCAATGGAAATAATACTTCTCAGCGCAAATTTTACGTTGAAGGTTTTGGCTGCCAATATTAAAAATGGAATGTTGACCAGGATCAACAAATAACTCAAGTTAATTTGGGTGATGTTTTCTAGAAGCAACGAGATGCCTGTGGCGCCACCGTCAATAAACCGGTTGGGCAACAAAAAGCCCTTTAAACCAAACCCTGCTGAAAACACACCAATCAGGACATAGATATAATCCTTGATGCCGTGGGCGATTTCGATTTTAATCCGCCGTGCTAACGGAAGGACTTGTTTGTTACTGACTGTGGTGGATGAATTTTTTGACTCAAGTTTCCTTCGAGCAATGGTAATTAATAATTTAGAGAAAAATGAACTCATCTGCGTGTGTTAGTGGGTTAATTCCAGTGGATGAAAAAGTATTTTACTTTCGCATTGTCTGGAATTTGAGAGGCTTCGATATTTAGGTTTCTGTCGAATCGTAAATTAGATGGCAATTCTTTTTTGTCAATGGTAAAAGCTGCATTAATGTCGTCTACACTTACTACAATAGAATTGATGAGGTTGTCAATTTTTGAAATCTCGTAGGCATCTTGAATATCTTTAAAAGTACTTGCTGTTGAAATCCCTTTTTCAGTTTTAAATCGAGGATCTAAAATACGTACGCTGCTAAATATAGCCGTTGAATCCGCTCTCTTGTTTGGAGACATACTGAGTAGGGCGGCGCCTTCTTTGTCATAAATATCAATGGTATTGATGTTTCTGGTAAATTCATCACTCCCAATATAATTGACAATCGAATCATTTTCAAAAACGAGTTTTAAATCTTTTACTTGGGTGGAATCGGTTACATTACCGATGTTTTGTTTTTGGATTAAAAAAGGATCTTGATCTTTGCCACAGCTGGTTAATACTAATGACAATAGAGCAATACCAATAAGTGATTTGTGCATGTTTTATTATTTTTTAGGGGCTCTGCAAATGCAGAATTTGAAATTAATTGAATGTAATTAACGTTTGTTTTTCATGACTTTGGAGATGATGCCAAAAACACTTCTGATAAAGGTAGCACTGGTCAGCACCTTAACCACAGGATTCATGGCAGAGCTGCGGCGCGTGGTTGTGGTGCGTTGCTTGGACTGCGCCTTCTTCATGTCCTCCAGCTCCTGTTTTGCTTTTTCCTTGGCGTCATCAGCTTCAGCCATGTCAATTTTCCGGTTGAGCATTTCGTAAGCGCTATCCCGATCAATGGTTTCATTGTACTTCCGTACTAATTTTGATTTGGACAAGAGTGAGGACAGTTCACTATCGTTTAAAACGTCCATCCTGCTCATTGGGGCGCGCATCATGGTGGCAGCCAAAGGGGTGGGACGTCCTTTCTCATCTAAAGCGCTCACCAAAGCTTCGCCGGTACCCAAAGAAGTCAACACGGTGGCGGTATCGTAATATGCCGTATCCGGATAGTTTTGTGCGGTCAATTTAATGGCTTTACGGTCTTTTGCCGTAAACGCTCTAAGTGCATGCTGTACCTTTAAACCTAATTGACTTAAAACTGCCTCCGGAACATCTGTTGGGTTTTGGGTGACAAAATAAATGCCTACGCCTTTACTTCTGATCAATTTGACGATACTTTCAATTTGATTTAAAAGTGCTTTAGATGCTTCGTTAAAAATTAAATGTGCTTCATCAATAAATAAGATAAGTTCTGGGCGTCCGGAATCGCCTTGTTCAGGGAACGTGGAATATATTTCTGCCAATAAGCTCAACATAAATGTTGAAAATAATTTAGGACGGTCTTGAATATCCGTCAAACGAATAATGTTGATATAGCCCCGACCATTTTCATCGATTCTTAATAAATCGTCCACTTCAAAAGAAGTTTCTCCAAAGAATAAATCGGCACCTTGTTGTTCCAATTCAATGATTTTTCTGAGAATGGCTCCAGTAGAGGCTGTCGAAATCCGTCCGTAAGAGGCTTCAAACTCTGCCTTGCCTTCTTGGGTGGCGTATTGTAAAATCTTTTTAAAATCCTTAAGATCTAAAAGCGGCATTTTATGATCGTCGCAGTATTTAAAAATCACCGCAACAATGCCAGATTGTGTATCAGATAAATCGAGAATTCGCGATAATAATACTGGGCCAAATTCACTAACCGTGGCTCTTAACCGCACGCCATCTTGTTCCGATAAGGTTAAAATTTCCACAGGAAAAGCTTTCGGCTCAAACGGCAGTCCAATTTTAGCCTGACGTTCATCAATCTTAGCGTGGCCTGGACTTGGCTCAGCCAAACCACTCAAATCGCCTTTAATGTCCATCAACAATACGGGAATGCCTTTATCAGACAGGTTCTCTGCCAAAACCTGTAAGGTTTTTGTCTTTCCTGTTCCTGTTGCACCCGCAATAAGCCCGTGTCTATTTAATGTTTTTAAAGGCACGTTAACAAATGCGTTAGTAATGGTTTCACCATCCAACATGGCAGATCCCAACGTGATGAACTCACCTTTATTGGTGTTTCCTTCCTGAATATGTTTTAAAAACTCGTCCTTTTCGCTCATTAATCTGAAATTTTGCATAAAAATAGTGTAATTTTATTCAAGTATAAAAGATAAAAAATGAAACTTAAAGCGCTTCTCCCTATTGTTTTTGTGATGTTATTTTCATTTGGTTGTATCAAATCTGTACATAAAGTCGTTTTTCATCCCTCACACGAATTACAAAAACAAGAGTCACCATTTAGTGATGTCGTTGAGTATAATGGACTGTTATTTTTAAGCGGACAAATAGGGTTAGACCATGGCACGCGAACATTGGTTGAAGGCGGAGTTGAGGCAGAAACAAAACAAAGCATTGAAAATATTAAGGCAGTTTTGGAACATCACCAATCATCCTTAGATAAGGTTATTAAATGTACAGTTATTTTAGGGGATATTGAATATTTTGCGGCGTTTAATGCGGTTTATAAAACTTATTTCCCCAACAAGCCAGCACGAACAACTTTCGCTGCTAGCGGACTGGCGCTTAAGGCGCGGGTAGAAATAGAGGTTGTGGCAGCTAAATAAAAACTTCTATTCCTTGACTCTAAACTTCTAAGATTATGAAGTATCTTTGCACGCTATGACGAAAAGTGAAAAACAAGAATTGATTGCCCAAGGTCTCTTACTGCCATTGATGGAAGAATTTTACACCATTCAAGGAGAAGGATTCCATAAAGGCACCGCTGCCTATTTTATAAGAATTGGTGGTTGTGATGTAGGCTGTCATTGGTGCGATGTAAAGGAGAGTTGGGTTGCAGAATTGCACCCGCCAACAATGGCAGATGCTATTGTAGAAAATGCTGCAAAATATAGTAACACTATTGTAATTACTGGTGGTGAGCCTCTAATGTGGAACATGAATCCGTTAACTTCTAAATTAAAGGAGAAAGGACTGCAGGTGCATATTGAGACCTCCGGAGCTTACGAGCTTACCGGCACATGGGATTGGATTTGCCTGTCGCCTAAAAAATTAAAATTGCCTACTGAATTGGTTTATGAGAAGGCCAATGAATTGAAGGTGATTGTCTATAACAAAGACGATTTTAAATTTGCTGAAGAACAAGCAGCAAAAGTTAATAAGGACTGTATTTTATATTTGCAACCGGAATGGAGCAAACGCGATAAAGTGGTCCCACAAATTGTAGATTACGTAATGGCCAATCCGAAATGGAAAGTGTCGCTACAGACCCATAAATATTTAAATATTCCGTAAAAAAAGAGTCTAGATTTTTCTAGACTCTTTTTTGTTACGGCACTAATTTGTTGGCTTATAATGTAAATGGCACTTTTACTCTAAAGCTGCCCCAACCCATGTGCATAGTCGCACCAGCTGCTGACTCATCAAAAACAATTGAAAACGCCTCTAAGATTTCTTTACTTGTGGAAACTGGAACTTTGATACGCGCCACATCTTGGTCTTGTTTGTACGTGTAAGCTCCCCAAACATTAATGTCTGAACTTAAGATGATCGTCCATTCCTTTTCTCCAGGAATAGTAAATAAGGTGTAGGTGCCCGGTTTTACTTTGGTGTTTCCAAAGGTTACGGGCTTATAAAAGGTTATTTCCGCAGCCTCATTAGCACCTGTTCTCCAAACTTCGTCGTTAGGAACTAATTTTGCGACATCGCGACCATTTAATTGCGGACGACTGTACACTACCTTTATATCTTTTTTAGAAATTTTATAACTCCCAGGATACGTGGCGGCGTCCATCGGGCTCTTGTCTAAATCAGGGAATTTTTGTGCCTGGACAGAATATGAGAATATAAGGGCCAAGGTTAATACTACTGTTTTCAT
>Ga0114916_1000827_pt1 | contig 19139 bp, 17 predicted proteins | sample MalvirAntarct_66_FD_83501 | JGI IMG/M metagenome (GOLD analysis project Ga0114916, IMG submission 83501) | Marine viral communities from the Global Malaspina Expedition - Malaspina viral metaG Antarct_66 | ecosystem: Environmental > Aquatic > Marine > Oceanic | place: West Anvers Island... | reverse complement strand
GGATTCCGGAAATATATGTAACCTCGCAAATTGAAAATGGAAAAATAATCCTTAAATTCAAGGATAATGGTCTTGGTATTGATTTAGAAAGGCATGGCCATAAATTATTCGGGTTGAATAAGGTTTTTCATAGACACCCTGAAGCCAAGGGTGTTGGCTTGTTTTTGACGAAAACTCAAATTGAGGCTATGGGAGGTGAAATTTCTGCAGCGAGTAAAATAAACGAAGGAACCACTTTTACAATTAATTTCAATTAAGTTATGAATAGCCCTTTAAAAACCTGTATAGTCGATGATGATTCAATCTATCGATTTACCATGGTGAGGACACTTGAGAATATTAATTTGCCGGTCGATATTATGGCATTTTCCGATGGAGAAGAGGCTATTAATTTTATGTTAGACCATATTGATCAAGATTCCGAATTCCCGGATGTTATATTCTTGGACATTGAAATGCCTGTAATGGACGGTTTCCAGTTTATGGAAGAATTTGTGAAAATCAAACCTCGGCTCGGAAAGAAAATAACGATTTATATGGTTTCTTCTTCCTTAGACCCAGTTGACATTAATAGGGCCCAAAATATAAGTGCTATTTCAGATTATATTGTAAAGCCTATTGGTGTAGCACGATTGAAAACAATTATCGAGGGTTTGTTGTAAGCTTGAACCAAAAGGTTTTTGTGAAATGGTTTTTATGGCCAAAATAAGTAATCTTCCAAGGAAATTAGGGTGCTATTTTCTTTTTCAATTTTATTATTTGACTTCCAATCAATTTGATACTCCCATTTTAACACTACCTATTTTACAAAAAATATAAAAAGGGAAAATAACACAATACAGTTATTTCGGTCTGTAATTCATATTTTTTAAATAATTAATAATGAGATGACTATGTAGGGTAAAGTAATTTTTAAGTATTCCATTTGGGTCATTATTCTTTTCGAATCAAAAATTCTTTAACAAATAATTAACATTTTCTATTTAGGGTATTTTTAATCCAGATTGTTTTATCACCAAACTATTAAAAATTAAAACTATGAAGAATTATTTGAAGACAGTTACCGTTGTTTTTATTTCAACGTTAATGGCCGTTTCATGTAGTGACAATGATGACGAAGATGTAAATATGGAAACAGAATCATATGATACTACGTTTAAAATTACTGATGCTCCAATAGATAACGCAAATGTAGAAGCCGTTTTTGTAACAGTTTCTAGTGTAAAAGTAGATGGACAATCATTAGAAGGGTTTAATAAGACAACTTTCGATTTGGCTGCTTTGGTGAATGGGAAAACCAAAACTTTAGGAAATCTAGAGTTAGAAGCAGGGTCCTACTCTAATATTGAATTGGAATTAGATTATGCTACTGATGCCGATGGGAATGCACCGGGGTGTTATGTAGAAATGGCAAATGGCGAAAAAGACCAATTAGAGGCTTCTGCCAACAAAATCAATATTACCGATTCATTTGAGGTTATTGCAAGTAATACGAATGAAATCATTATTGATTTTGACTTAAGAAAAACAATCAAGGAAGAGCAAGGAACTGTATCCAACAACTTCGAGTTTGTTTCTAATTCAGAATTATCGGCAGGTATTCGTGCCATTAATGGAGAAATGGCGGGTACGATTTCTGGAACTGCAAGCGACCCTGAAAATACCTCTGATAAAATCGTGGTATATGCTTATGAGAAAGGTAAATTCAATGCGGAAACTGAAAATACCGGGCAAGGTGAAAGTAATGTTACATTTGCCAATGCAGTTACCAGTTCAGAAGTAAGTGGTTTGAACAACGGGTTTAGTTTAAACTTTTTAGAGGAAGGGGAATATGAGTTGATCTTTGCATCTTATGCTCAAGATGGCGATAGTTTTACCTTTTCAAGTTTGTTGGAGGCAGAATCTTCAACTGGTCTAAACCTTGGGGCATTAAGTGTTACATCATCTTTACAGATTAGTGCTAACGTAACTATTACAGGCACCAAGTAAAATAAAGGTGTAATTTGAATTAGCATTATAAGCCCTATCGATACGATAGGGCTTTTTTTTTGGTCATGAAAGTAGTTGTTGGCAGGATTATTTGAGAAGGGGCATCTAAAAAATTCACTCTTTTTGAATTAGTATTGGCTTGTTTCGAGTTAAGCTCTTAAATATCACTAAGGTATCTTAGCAGTGAACAAAAAATAAATCTTATGTCACTACTCACAATAATTTTAAATATTCTATTACCGCCATTAGCTGTTTTTATGAAACATGGTGTCGGTATGACCCTTTTAATTAGCATTTTATTGACATTACTTGCTTGGTTGCCAGGTGTCATTCATGCGTTTATAGTAAACCAATAGGATAAAGGAAATTCTTTGCCTTCTGTGGTTTGGCAAAGTTGGTACAAGCCATATATACTATCATAATCTATGATAATATATATGGCTTATATTTTTGGTAGTAATGCTGTTAAGCTTTATTTATGCGTAACTATTGGATTATAGATAAGTTTAAATCATAATTTAGAAGGGTTAGGAGTAAATTACTTCTTCGACTAATGTATTTTCGTTTGTATTGCTACATTAATAGGTGATATGCGTATCTTAATTTTATTTTGAAAAGTATGAATCAGTATGTTAAACTAGGGGCCCTTGTTTTATTCATTACCGTTGGGTGTAAAGATTTACAAAGGAGTAAAGATGAAAGTGCGAGCCATGAAAAGTCGGTAGAAGAACTTCATGAAGAACATACCAGAACCATCGTTAATGATGCTATAAAAGCACATGGTGGTGATTTATATGATGTCGCGAATTATCAATTTGTATTTCGTGATAAAGTGTTTACTTTCAACAATCGAAATGGCTACACCTATAAAGTAAACTCAATAGATAGTTTAGGAAACCGCATAGAAGACAAATTGATGAACGGTTCATTCAGCAGAAAAGTGAATGAGGAAGTCGTTGAATTGTCACAGAAAGATGTTGTTAAATATAGTGATGCGTTAAATTCGGTCATTTATTTTGCTACGTTACCACATAAATTAAATGATAAGGCCGTAAAAAAAGAAGATGTTGGCGAAACGGTAATTAAAGGAGAAGATTACGATGTTATTAGGGTTACTTTCGGGAAAGAAGGGGGGGGCACGGACCATGATGATATCTTTATGTATTGGATAAATAAAAAATCACATTACGTAAATTATTTAGCATACAGTTATAGTGTAAATGACGGCGGGGTGAGATTTAGAAGTGCGTATAACCCTAGAACGATTGATGGTATCCGTTTTCAGGATTACATCAATTGGGAAGCTCCAGTGGGTACTCCCTTAAAAGAATTACCTGCTATGTTCGAAAAAGGTCAACTGAAAGAATTATCACGGATTGAAACGGAGGATATTCAAAATTTGAATTCGGATGCCACAGTGCAGTAGGCTAGTTCGTTCCACACAGATTTCTTATTGTATCTTTGATAGGCATTGCTGAATGACCTTAATGCAGGTATTACGAATGCTTGATATTTAATTAAACTCCGATAAATATGAAGGGTAAAACCTTATTTAAAAATTTTAGGGAGGTTTCTGCAAAAGAGTGGAAACAGAATATACAATATGATTTAAAGGGAAAAGATTACAATGATGAAGTAGTTTGGGATTCACCCGAAGGAATAAAAGTCAAACCATTTTATCATGCCGATGATTTAGCAGGAAGAGACACAGAAGGAAGCTATTCAAAACCTTGGAAAATAGGCCATACTATTTATGCCGGTAATGCTATCATGGCAAATGAAAAAGCACATGTATTTTTTAGAAAAGGTGCCGAAGCTATATGTTTTGTAATTCCTGCCGAAACCGTTGATCCAGCTGTTCTTTTGAACAATATTGATTTAAAAAGGGTCAATATTCATCTACAGATGCAATTTTTGTCAAAAAAATATCTCTCTTCGGTTTTGAGAACTGTTGCAGGTTCTAATAACCTGTTTTTTCAAGTGGACCCAATTGGACATTTGGCAAGAACTGGAAATTGGTATGAATCGATGTCTAAAGATTTTTCGGTTCTAGATGAATTAATAGCATTAAATAGTGCCAATCTACTAGTTGTAGATATGTCCCTGTACGAAAATGCCGGTGCAGATATAGGCCAACAATTGGCCTTCGCATTAGCCCATGCGAACGAATATCTCAATTACAGTTCTACTGAAGGAAGGTTGAGTAAATTGAAGAGTATTGAATTTATAATGGCGATAGGTGGTAATTACTTCTTTGAGATTGCTAAGGTAAGGGCGTTGCGTAAACTTTTTGAAATACTTACGGAAGCTTATGGTGTTACATTAGGATGTCACATTACTGCAATGCCAACGAAACGAAACAAGACCATTTTCGATTATAATGTAAATATGATTCGAACGACTACAGAATGTATGTCTGCCATTCTTGGAGGTTCTGATAGCATTTTTAATATTCCATACGATGCCGTTTACAAGAAAGACAATGATTTTGCCAATCGTATTGCCTTAAACCAATTGGTATTATTAAAAGAGGAAAGCTATTTTGACAAGGTAGAAAACCCAACTGACGGTAGTTATTATATTGAAACCTTGACAAGCCAATTAGCGGAAAAAGCTTTGGTTCTTTTCAAGTCTATTGAAAGGGATGGCGGATTTCTTAGTCAATTAAAAAATCAATCCATTCAGAATAAAATTGCTGAGAGCGCCAAAAAACAAGAAGAAAAAATTAAATCAAAAAAGGCTGTTTTGATAGGTACAAATGCCTACCGGCATAGCGAGGATAGGATGGGGGACCAATTGGAAATTTATCCGTTTGTAAAAAGAAATCCTCGTAAAACCTTGATTATACCCATCATTGAGAAGAGATTGGCAGAAGAATCGGAGCAAAATCGTTTGAAAGATGAGTAGAAAGGATGTACAGCACCTAAGTTTAAAACGACCTTCAAAAGTAACGAAAGGTGAAAGGGGTAACCGTATGGATTCTTCCCATTCTGTATTTACCACCTCTGAGTCGATAGAATTAAAAAAGCGGTATTCGGTAGAAGATGTAAAAAATATGGAACATCTAAATTATGTTGCCGGTATGCCACCTTTTCTTCGTGGCCCTTATGCCACAATGTATGTTCAAAGGCCTTGGACCATACGGCAATATGCTGGATTTTCTACCGCGACCGAGAGTAATGAATTCTATAGAAAGAACCTAAAGGCAGGTCAAAAAGGGTTATCGGTCGCATTCGATTTACCAACACATAGAGGTTATGATAGTGACCATGAACGTGTTGTAGGCGATGTAGGCAAGGCTGGCGTAGCAATAGATTCCGTAGAGGATATGAAAGTGCTTTTTGATGGTATTCCACTTGACGAAATGTCGGTATCAATGACTATGAACGGAGCGGTGTTGCCCATTATGGCATTTTATATTGTGGCAGCGCAGGAACAGGGTGTTTCGCTTGATACGCTGCAGGGTACCATACAGAACGACATTCTTAAGGAATTTATGGTGCGTAATACGTATATCTACCCACCAAAGCCTTCTATGCAATTGGTATCCGATATATTTGAATATACCAGTAAGCACATGCCAAAGTTCAATAGTATTAGCATTTCAGGGTATCATATGCATGAAGCAGGTGCCCCGGCGCATTTAGAATTGGCGTATACCTTGGCTGACGGATTGGAATATATTAGAACGGGTATAAAGGCGGGATTGAAAATTGATGATTTTGCACCGCGACTTTCATTTTTCTGGGGTATAGGAATGAACCACTTTATGGAAATAGCCAAAATGCGTGCGGCGAGAATGCTTTGGGCTAAGGTGGTTAAAGAATTCGACCCAAAGAACGAGAAATCATTAATGCTTAGAACACATTGCCAAACTAGTGGATGGAGCCTTACGGAACAAGACCCTTTTAACAATGTTGCCAGAACGACTATAGAGGCAGCAGCGGCTGTTTTTGGAGGTACGCAAAGCTTACATACCAATGCCTTGGATGAAGCGATAGCACTTCCCACAGATTTCTCGGCACGTATCGCTAGAGAAACACAATTGTATTTGCAGCATGAGACCAACATTACCAAAACGGTTGATCCTTGGGCAGGTAGTTATTATGTAGAGAAACTCACTCACGATTTGGTGCATAAGGCGTGGGAGTTAATGCAAGAGGTCGAGAACCTTGGAGGTATGACAATGGCTATTGAAACCGGTATTCCAAAAACACGAATAGAAGAAGCTGCGGCAAGAAAACAGGCGCGTATAGATAGTCAGCAAGATGTAATTGTAGGGGTGAATAAATTTAAACTTACGATGGAGGATGAACTTCAAATTTTAGAAGTTGATAACCAGGAAGTGAGAAGGCAACAGTTAGAGCGATTGAAGAAGTTGAAAGCTGGCCGAAATACTGAGAATGTACATGAATGTTTGGATGAACTGACCAAGGCTGCGATTAATAAGTTGGAAGGAATTGATTCGAGAGAAAATTTACTAGCTTTAGCGGTAACTGCCGCTAGGGAAAGAGCTACATTAGGTGAAATTAGTAGTGCCCTCGAAAAAGCATACGGTAGGCATAAGGCAAGTATTAATTCATTTACAGGAGTGTATTCTAAAGAAATAAAGGAGGACGGAAGTTTTAAAAGAGCACAAGAATTGGCAGATCGATTTGCGGAGCAGGATGGACGCCGACCTAGAATTATGATTGCAAAAATGGGTCAAGACGGTCATGACCGAGGAGCAAAGGTAGTGGCTACAAGTTATGCAGACCTAGGTTTTGATGTAGATATAGGCCCATTATTCCAAACACCTCGGGAAACGGCCAAACAAGCAGTAGAGAACGATGTACATATTTTAGGAATTTCATCCCTCGCAGGTGGACATAAAACCCTGGTTCCCGAAGTAGTAAAAGAATTAAAAAGCTATGGTCGTGAAGACATTATGGTCATTGTTGGAGGCGTGGTGCCTAAGCAGGATTACGCGTTTTTGAAAGAAGCCGGTGCAACGGCTGTTTTTGGCCCAGGAACAAAAATAAGTGATGCCGCGATTCAGTTACTGGAGATGCTTTTAGAATAACAGCCAAAAAATTCAAAAAAAAAACCGAACAGTTCCATTGTTCGGCTTTTTTTAAAAAGTGACTTTTCAGTTAAGCTACGGCAACCTCTACTTCACTCTTCTTATTCTTCAACCAGAAATAAAGGATGGTGAAAAGAACAATCAAAATTGCAGGGAAAAGCACCATCGTACCCAATGTTTCTTGTCCCGATACCAATTCCAATTCATCGCCGGTAAAACCTTGTGCTGAAGCAGCTGCTCTATCGGCATCGATCCAACCACCTATAATAGGTTGAAAAATTGAAGACGAAAACATTCCTATTGCTCCTATAATAGACATACCCAAAGCTCCTGTTTTAGGTGTTTTTGTAGCTGCCAATCCAATCATATTAGGCCAAAAATAGGCAACTCCTAATGCAAAAACGATAGCTGCCACATATGCCATCGCTCCTGTTTGTGTACTAAATAAATAGATGCCAATAGTGGCAAGAACTGCCGAGCCCAATAGTACACCTGTTTGGTCAAATCTTTTCACCATATCTCCACCAAAATATCTTGCTACAGCCATTAATCCTGCAGTTAATGCCAAAATTAATGTTGGTTCGGCCCCACTTTTTGAAAGTATAAGGCTAACCCATTGGTTAGGTCCGAATTCTGAGATTGCGGTCAGTGCCATGCATACTGCTATAAATAAAAACAAGGGGGTAAACATACCTTTCAAATTTCCGCTGATGGTTGCAGCTTCCTCAATTTTTGCCTTAGGCCAAGTTTGACCAAAGAACAAAACGGCATAAATAACAGCTGGTATAAGAAGTAACCACACTTGGCTTTGACCGGTAATGCCAAAATCTGTCATAAACCCTGATAGTAAACTACCTACTGCGATACCTCCAGGAAACCACATATGAAAACGGTTTAACATTTTACTCATTCTATTTCCTTTGTAGGCATCGGCAATCATAGGATTACAGGCTGCTTCAGTACAACCATTTCCTAATCCTATGAGTAGGTTGGCTACCAATAGGCCCATATAACTTTCTGAAAAAATTAGTAATATGATACCGACGGAGTGAGCGAAAAATGCGAATTGCATGATAACTTTACCTCCTACCTTATGATAAATCAAGCCTCCTATAACCATGGCAATTGGGAAGCCTGCAAACCACATAGAGGTGATGAGTCCGGCTTGACTTGCGGTTAACTCTAATTCGGTTTTAAGCTGATCAAGAATACCTGCCGCTATGGCAAAAGAAAATGCAGTTGTAATCAATGCGAAACAACTAGCATAAAATAGCCTATTCGCATTAACGTTAGAAGTTGTATTAGAACTTTCCATATTTGAATTGATTTAGTTGTTATTTTGGTTAAGGTGCTAAACTAATAAAAATGAAATAATATCAGTCGTTTTTTAGTAAAATGATACCTCAAGTACGACAGATTGCACAAAATATAGAATATACTTAAAATTTGATGTTTTTTATGTAAAGTGGACGTGTCGTTTTTTTGACCTTATTGTGTTGATAATGAAGTATTAGCTACCTTGTAGTCGAAATAATTATTAATAGTTTGAAATATTATGAAATACTGTATCTGGATTCTTTTGCCCTTTTTTATATTGAGTTGTACCGATGTACATAAAGGAATAAATCGAGAATTGGAAACCAAGAAGAGCAATGTCGATTTAAATTATAACCCAGAATCATTACTTGATAGTTTAAATATAGCGTTTAGGGATCAAGGTATTCCTGTGGCGAATTATGTTCATGCTGTAAGAACCGGTAATCTTTTGTTTTTGGCAGGCAAAGGTCCAAAACAAGCCAATGGAGAAAATATAACGGGTAAATTAGGTGATAGTTTAACTTTAGAACAAGGTTACCAAGCAGCAAGAGAAGTTGGTGTCAATCAGCTGTCGGTCTTAAAAGCAGAGCTTGGCAACCTAAATAAAGTGAAGAGAATCGTTAGTGTTCATGGAATGGTAAATGCTACACCAGATTTTAAAGATCACTCAAAAGTTATCAACGGGTATTCTGATTTAATGGTCGCTGTTTTTGGTGAAAAGGGAAAACATGCGAGAGCAGCCGTTGGCATGGGGTCTTTACCGGGTAACATGGCTGTTGAAGTAGCGATGATTGTTGAGGTTTATGAATAGGGTACATCACGATTATCATTGTCACATGTACATTCATAGACTGTAGCATAAAACTAAAACAGGGAAGTATGTTTGTTGAAAAATCTCAATTAATATTAGGGATAGCTACATGAAAAGTAGCCTCGGCAAGAATCGAACTTGCATCTAAAGTTTAGGAAACTTCTATTCTATCCATTGAACTACGAGGCCAATTGTAAAAAGTTTGGCAAAAATAAAATTAAAAATTAAGGAATACGAGAATTAATTGCTGGACTTGTTCGAATTCGATGGTCGCTGACTCCAGATTTCATACATGGGTTCCCCTTTACTATTGTTGCCTGTATGATGCCAATCGGCGCCTTCTAATTCATATTTAAATTCAAGTTGAGCGCCAACTCTAGAATTGTCTTTCGAGAAAAAAGCAATATTCTCTTTATAAATACCATCTTTAGCGCTGTAACTTCCACCTCCCGTGCCGGAAAAACGAAAAGAATTTGTATCGTAAGCAACCCATTGAAAGGTATTGTCCATAAGTAATTTTAAGGTCTTTCTAGAACTTTCTTCGCCACGTCTTTCTTGTCCTTTATCTGGACCTCTAGTGGCGAAAAGATAGGCGCCATCCAAATCTTGTGCCGTCGAAATAATTGGTTTGAGTGTTAAATTTCGGAACCAGTTCAATTGAAGGTTTTTTCCATCCATTTTAAAAGGAATAGAAACTATTTTGACCGAATCTTTTTCATAGTCAGAATTAAATTCTAATCGAACGACTAGTTCATTTTTAGATCCAGAATGTTGAACTTCGGTAAAACCGCCTAGGGTCTTAATAAAATTAGCAGGCTCAATTTCATATTCGTTATAGATGAAATAACCGTTATGAATCTTTACTTGATGAATTTGTTTTGAACCATTATTTGTAACTGTATCCATGTAAACTCCGGATGGAATCTGTGCTTTTGCCAATAAATTAGCGGCAAAAAATAAAAAAGTAATTATATAGAGTTTCGATAAGGTAGTTTTTTTTCTCTTTTGCATTGTGATATCGGTTTTTAATTATCTAAAAATAAATTAGTTAGGTTAAATTTAAAAATGTTTTAATCATAATTATTTAATAAATAATCACTGGTCTTAAAAAAAACGAAAACCCTTGTTTTTTCATTTTTTTTGATTTCATTTGTCCTGTTCTAATACGTGCTAAGCGATGTTGGAGATTTCAAGCTTTTAGCTGAACATTATGTATCGTTTTTTTATGTTCGGATTTGAGGGAAATTGGAAGTATTTCCCACAAATGGCTTATAAGATAGGTTGCCGATTAATAAAGCAAACTTCCCATCCATTTTCTGCCATCATGCAAAGTCAGCATGATTACTTCTTTATTCCTACTACACAAAAGCAAATACTAGTGTGAATACCTGCTTAGTTGATTACGTTTTCTTAACTTTCAAATCGTAGGCTAGTTACTATATTTAACAAATATCAAATTTCATTATAATTCAATTTCATGAATACCAAATACATTGATCTTATTGATCAAACCTATTATTTCCCCCAAGAAGAGTTTAATTTAGATGGTGAGCACTTACAATTTCACGGTATACCCTTGCATGACTTGGTTAAAGAATACGGTAGTCCTCTTAAATTTACCTATCTCCCGAAAATTTCCGAGAATATTTTGCGGGCAAAAAATTGGTTTTCCAACGCTATAGAAAAAAATAATTATAAAGGTAAATACCATTATTGTTACTGTACCAAGAGTTCTCATTTTCAGCATGTGATGCATGAGGCTCTAAAGAACGATATACATATGGAAACATCGTCGGCCTTTGATATCAATATCATTGAAAAATTGAAGGAAGACGGCAAGTTGACAGATCATACGTATGTAATCTGTAACGGCTTCAAACGTGAAAAGTATATTGAGAATATCGCTAGGTTGATCAATAATGGGCATCGTAATTGTATCCCAATTATTGATAATTATGAAGAAATCGATTTATTAACGGATGTTATTGATGATACGTTCAAGGTCGGTATCCGTATTGCTTCTGAAGAAGAGCCTAAATTCGAATTCTATACTTCACGGTTGGGCATTGGGTATAAAAATATTGTTCCGTTTTACGAAAACCAGATTAAGGATAACGATAAAGTCGAGCTAAAAATGCTTCATTTTTTCATTAATACCGGTATCCGGGATAATGCCTATTATTGGAATGAGCTTGTAAAATGTTTGAAAGTATATGTACGTTTAAAAAAAATATGTCCATCATTGGATAGTTTGAATATTGGCGGAGGCTTTCCGATTAAGAATTCCTTGCAATTTCAATATGACTATCAATACATGATTGATGAAATCTTAAATCAAATAAGCATCACATGTTCGGAAGCAGATGTACCGGTACCCCACATTTTCACGGAATTCGGTAGTTTTACCGTTGGAGAAAGTGGTGGTGCCATTTATGAAATCCTATATCAAAAGCAGCAGAACGATCGTGAAAAATGGAATATGATCGATTCTTCTTTCATAACTACCTTACCAGATACATGGGCCATCAATAAAAGGTTTATTATGTTGCCAATTAACCGTTGGAACGATGAGTATGAGCGTGTACTCTTAGGCGGTCTTACCTGTGATAGTGATGATTACTACAATAGTGAGCAAAATATGAATGCTATTTACTTGCCAAAGTACAAAAGGGAAAAACCGCTTTATATTGGCTTTTTCAACACAGGTGCTTATCAAGAAACCATTGGGGGTTATGGCGGTCTGCAGCATTGCCTAATTCCGCAGCCAAAACATATTTTGATAGATAAAGATGAAAACGGTAACTTCACCTATAAGCAATTTAGGGCCCAGCAAAAGGCTGAAAATCTATTAGAAATCTTAGGGTACGATGTTGAACATACTAAAGAATAAAAATAACTCGGTATTGTAGACCGATAAACATTGAATTACGTATATAAAATTGAACACATTACAAAAAACCACTTAACAATAGCTAACATATCATGAGTACATCTAAGAATTATGCCGGTATTTCCGATGAATTCGCACAACTAGAAAAATCCAAAATTATCTTGATTCCTGTTCCTTATGATGGAACCAGTACTTGGGGTAAGGGGGCGGATAAAGGTCCTGAAGCTTTTTTAGAAGCTTCTGAAAACATGGAATTGTATGATATTGAAACCGATTCTGAGGTTTACAAGCAAGGAATTCATTTAACAGAACCTGTAACGGAGAACAGTTCTCCAGAGGCAATGGTTAAAGAGGTGCATAATATTACCAAAGATTTTATTAAACGCAATAAGTTCGTAACCTTGTTCGGCGGAGAACATTCTATCTCCATAGGATCGATACGTGCCTTCAACGAGTGTTTCGACAATCTTACTGTTTTACATATTGATGCACATGCAGATTTGAGAGAATCATATGGTGGTACAAAATACAACCATGCTTGTGCGGTTTACGAAGCCAACCAAACTACGAATTTGGTGCAAGTTGGTATTCGTTCGATGGATGTTATTGAAAAAACATTGATGGATGATGAGAAAACGTTCTTTGCGCATGATATGATCAATGACGAATATTGGTCAGATAAGGTGATTGAAGCTATGACCGATAACGTATTCATAACCTTCGATTTAGATGCGTTCGATCCTTCTATAATGCCCTCAACAGGTACTCCAGAACCAGGCGGATTGCTTTGGTACGAAACATTGGAGTTTTTAAAACAAGTTTTTGAAGATAAGAATGTGGTTGGTTTTGACATTGTTGAACTATGCCCAAACAAAAATGATAGATCGTCAGATTTCTTGGCGGCCAAATTATATTACAAAATGCTCAGCTATAAATTTGCAGGGCAAGAAATCGATCAAGAGTATGACAATACATTTGATATAGATTATAAAGCAAATACGAATTCAAAATTTGAAGATGACGAAGACTAAAGGTGCGATCACCAATTTTATTGAAAAGTACTATTTACATTTTAATGCCGCTGCATTGGTTGATGCTGCAAAGGGGTACGAAGAACAACTTGACAATGGTGCCAAAATGTTGGTTTCATTGGCAGGGGCCATGTCTACTGCCGAATTGGGTAAAATTTTCGCAGAGGTAATACGCCAAGATAAGGTTCAGATCATATCTTGTACAGGTGCGAATCTAGAAGAAGATATTATGAACTTGGTGGCACATTCTCATTATAAGAGAGTACCGAACTATCGAGATTTAACTCCGCAAGATGAGTGGGATTTATTGGAAAAAGGCTTAAACAGGGTTACCGATACTTGTATTCCTGAAGAGGAGGCATTTAGAAGATTACAAAAGCATATTTTTAAGATATGGAAAGATGCAGATGATAAGGGAGAGCGTTTTTTACCTCATGAGTTTATGTACAAAATGCTTCTTTCAGGGGTTTTAGAGGAATATTACGAAATAGACCTTAAAGATTCTTGGATGTATGCGGCAGCCGAAAAGAATTTGCCTATTATCTGCCCAGGTTGGGAAGATAGTACCATGGGTAATATTTTTGCATCCTATGTAATGAAGGGCGAATTGAAAGCAAGTACCATGAAATCTGGTATTGAATATATGACTTTCTTAGCCGATTGGTATACCGAAAATTCTGAGAACGGAATAGGATTCTTCCAGATTGGAGGAGGTATCGCTGGAGACTTCCCCATTTGTGTAGTACCTATGTTGTACCAAGATATGGAACGTACAGATACCCCATTCTGGAGCTATTTCTGTCAAATCAGTGATAGTACTACAAGTTATGGCTCGTATTCAGGTGCCGTACCGAATGAAAAAATAACATGGGGAAAGTTAGATATTAATACCCCTAAATATATTATTGAAAGTGATGCGACAATCGTGGCGCCCTTGATTTTCGCTTACTTATTAGACATGTAATTATGGACAAGAACGCACATTTAAAAAGAGTCATTGTAGACTTTAAAAAACTAACTCCAGAAGTATTGAAGCTTTTGGTAGAAAGATATCCTGATGGGTATGATGATCGTAATATTATCTCGTTTAGAAATGCACAAGGCGAACGTATAGAAGCTGTGGAGGTTTTAACCGAAGACACTAAATATTTGGTAAAAATCAGTGCCAAGCTAGAGTATACCATGGAAAATTATGACGAGGATGATTACGAAGATTTCGCTGATGATGATCCAGATGCAGTAGTAGAGCCAAGTCCGGAGGATATGGTCGATGGCGAGGATGAAGACTAGGTTTTTATTTAGCTGTTCATTCGAATGCCTTTAATAAATAATAAATCCGGCTCACATCTGTGAGTCGGAAAAATGAGTTTTTGCTTAAAAACTTTAAACTAACGTTCGTTGTACTTACAACAGGTATATGAAAATTGATGAAATTGAGAATATTGAATTAAAGTTTTTAGACCTTGATGACTATCAAGAGCTGAAAACCGCAATGATTTCTGCCTATACCAACATGCCCGATGCTTATTGGAAAGAAGCACATATAAAGTCGCTCATAGATAAATTTCCAGAGGGGCAAGTAGTTATAAAAATTAATGGTCAATTAGCAGGTGTGGCCTTATCCATCATTGTAGATTATGATGCTTTCGATGATAGTCATACCTACGAACAAATTACTGGTAAATATACTTTTGACACGCACGATAATGAAGGTGATGTACTGTATGGAATTGAGGTTTTCATAAAGCCCAGTTTTCGTGGCCTTCGATTGGGCCGACGGCTATATGACTACCGAAAAGAACTTTGTGAGAAACTAAACTTGAAGAGCATTGTGTTTGGAGGTCGAATGCCGAATTATCATAAATATGCTTTAGAGCTATCCCCAAAAGAATATATTGATAAAGTTCGTCGGAAAGAAATACAAGATCCTGTCCTCAATTTTCAAATTAGCAATGATTTTCATCCTGCCAAGGTAATGAAGGGCTATTTAGACGGTGATAAGGCCTCTAAAGATTTTGCTATTTTGATGGAATGGGATAATATATATTATCAAAAACCATCTAAAAAGGCCGCTACCAAAAAAACCATCATTCGATTAGGGTTAATTCAATGGCAAATGCGTCCCTATAAGGATTTAGATGAGCTACTGCAGCAAGCAGAATATTTCATTGATGCAGTTTCCGGTTACCGCTCGGACTTTGCCTTATTTCCTGAGTTTTTTAATGCTCCGTTGATGGCAGACAACAACCACATGTCTACTCCTGACGCTATTAGAGAACTGGCGAACCATACCCAGGCGATTGTTCAAAAATTTTCTGAATTTTCTATTTCCTACAATATCAACATTATTACGGGCAGTATGCCTGAAATGATTGATGGTCGATTATATAATGTAGGGTATTTATGCAGACGTGACGGAAGTATGGAGCGTTATGAGAAATTACATGTTACCCCCGATGAAGCCAAAGTTTGGGGTATGCAAGGTGGTATGCAATTGAAAGCCTTCGATACCGATTGTGGCAAAATAGGGGTGTTGATATGTTACGATGCAGAATTCCCCGAGCTCAGTCGAATATTGGCCGATGAAGGTATGGATATTTTGTTCATTCCTTTCTTGACCGACACACAAAACGGATATTCTAGAGTGCGTCATTGTGCACAGGCCAGGGCGATCGAAAATGAATGTTATGTTGCGATTGCCGGTAGTGTAGGTAATTTACCGAATGTTCAGAACATGGATATACAATTTGCGCAATCCATGGTGTTTACACCGTGTGATTTTTCCTTTCCCACCAACGGTATAAAAGCTGAAGCAACACCCAACACGGAAATGATTTTAATAGCAGATGTCGATATCAGTTTACTTCGTGAATTAAATCAATTTGGTGCCGTGCGTAATCTTCGTGATAGAAGAACAGATTTATTTGAGTTAAAAAAGAAATAAGAAACTTCCGAGATTTGAACAGGGAGTAAAAAAACAACAATATTGGATAATTTACAGATTATAGGTAGTGAAGAATGGTGTGTGTTTAATGATTTGGGGATTCCTGCTATAAAAGCACGGGTCGATTCTGGGGCAAAAACCTCTTCTATACAGGCTACAAATTTAAAGATAGTTTCAAAGGGAGGACATGAATGGGTGAAGTTTGAGGTTAGTCCATTACAGGAAAACCGTAGCATAGCCATTGAATGCCAAGCGCGATTGATAGACCGTCGAATGGTGAAAAGTTCATCCGGTATTTCCGAAGAGCGTTTGGTGATAAAGACGCCCGTTACTATCGGTGAGGCTACTTTTGATATTGAACTTACGTTGGCCAATAGGGATACAATGGAATTTCGGATGCTTCTAGGGAGAGAAGCGCTAAACGAGCGGTTTATTGTGAACCCTGCCGTAAATTATCAATTACAATCATTTGAGGATAGCGAAGTAAATAAAAAATATGCCCCTTACTTTAAGGAGAAAACAGGATTAAAAATTGCTTTACTGGCAAGTAATCCGCTGTTGTATAGCAATAAAAGAATAATGGAAGCCGCTGAGGCGAGAGGGCATGAAATTGATTTTTTAAATGTAGAGCAAGCTTATATGAAGCTAGACGCCCATTCTCCTGAAATTCGATATCGTGGTGGTATTATCCTAAAAGATTATGATGCCGTCATCCCTCGTATTAAGCCTTCGGTAACATTTTATGGTTGTGCATTGATCCGTCAATTCAATAACTTAGGAGTTTATTGTCAAAACTCGGCAGAAGCGATTACACAATCGCGAGACAAACTATTTGCTTCTCAATTATTCTCAAAAAACGACATACATATACCGATTACCGGTTTTGCCAAATCACCGATGGATACCAAAGATTTGATTAAGATGGTTAATGGTGCGCCGTTAATCATTAAATTATTGGAAAGTACCCAAGGCAAAGGTGTGGTTCTAGCAGAAACCAACAAGGCTGCGGAGAGTGTTATTAATGCCTTTAAAAGTGTTAATACGAACATCTTGGTACAAGAGTTCATTAAAGAGGCCAACGGACAAGATATACGTTGCTTTGTTGTAAATGGTAAGGTAGTAGCAAGCATGCAACGCCAAGCTCAAAAAGGAGAGTTTAGGGCCAACATCCACCAAGGTGGTACTGCTTCGATAATAAAGATAACACCAGACGAAAAAAAACTGGCTTTAAAGGCCGCCAAAGTATTGAACTTGGCAGTTGCGGGTGTCGATATCATTCGATCCAATAAAGGCCCATTGTTGCTAGAGGTAAATTCTTCCCCTGGTTTAGAAGGTATCGAGAATGCAACAGGTAAGGATATCGCCAATGCTATGATTATGGCGATTGAAAAACGATTGAAATTCAGTAACTAAAAATTTGAGAAATAGGCTACAACCTATTTCTCAAATTTTCTAACATTGTTTCCGTTGTCTTTTGAAGGTCAAAATCGGCCTTCCAATCCCAGTCTTTTTGTGCGTTTGAATCATCGATGCTGCTCGGCCAAGAATTGGCGATGGTCTGCCTAAAATCTGGCGCATAATCAATTTTAAATTCTGGAATAATGGCTTTAATGTTTTCAGCCATTTCCTTAGGTGTAAAACTCATTGCAGCTAAATTATAAGCAGAACGCTCTTTGATGTGTTCTTCCGGAGCTTCCATTATTTGCAAGGTGGCACGTATGGCATCGTCCATGAACATCATTGGTAGTCTCGTGTTTTCTTCGAGAAAACAGGAATAAGAACCCTCGGACAATGCTTTATGATAAATTTCAACGGCATAGTCGGTCGTTCCGCCACCGGGCATTGTTTTCCAGCTTATGAGGCCTGGGTAGCGAATACTACGCACATCAACATTAAATTTATTAAAATAATACTCGCACCATCTTTCTCCAGATTGCTTGCTGATCCCATAAACGGTACTCGGTTCCATTATGGTATTTTGTGGCGTATCGTCTTTTGGGGTATTCGGACCGAATACCGCAATACTTGATGGCCAAAAAATCTTCTCTATTTTCTTTTCTTTTGCCAAATTCAGCACATTGAACAGGGTGTTCATATTAAGGTTCCATGCGCGCATCGGAAATTTTTCGGCTGTTGCACTTAGCATTGCCGCCATTAAATACACTTCGTTGATATCATAATAAGCGATTACTTCCTCTAATGCATCATAGTTGGTGGCATCTAAAATTTCAAAAGGTCCAGATTGCATTAATTCATCGCTTCCCTCCCTAATGTCGCTAGCAATGACATATTCACTTCCGTATTTTTCTCGAAGGGTTAAGGTAAGTTCTGTTCCTATTTGGCCACAGGCCCCAATAATCAATATATATTTCGGCATTAAAATTTTCGTTAAATGAATTCTAGATAAAGATACCTTTTCTTAAAATTTGTACATTCGCTTATGCCCAAAATTATCCTTTTTTTATTTGCCATGATGGTAGTATCCTCTTGTAAGGATGCCGTTTCAGATTCAGCCGATGTCCAAGAATCGGGATGGGAAGTTGTCACCGACAGCTTGCCTGCAAAAATTAAAGTCGATGCTAAAGCGCAGCCGATTCTTAATGATTGGCTTGAGTTTAATGCTCTTGAGCGAAGTTTCGATAAAATATATACTAGCGAATTTCGGGAAGATTTTGTGTTGATTGTGGAGGAGTTGGTCGAGAATCAGAAAAAGATGGAAGAAGGCGAATATCCTGTCGAGTTCGATATTCCGCAAATTAAGGGAAGGCAGAAAATATTTAGAACGTATGTTCTTAAGACGAAGGCAGATTTAGAGTATAGGCAAGACCCAAAGGAATCAATTATACAAATGATTACTGCTTTCAACAATCTTAGAAATCAGTTTAACGTGGTAGTAAACAATACGCTATCGGATGAATTACGTACAAATGAAGAAAATTAGCCTACTATTATTTTTGGTCGGAAGTGTGCTGTTTGCACAGAAAGAAGAGAAGAAAATAATTACCAAAATACTCGATGATTGGCATGCTGCAGCAGGTGCTGCAAATTTTGATGCATATTTTGGACTTATGACCGATGATGCTGTATTCATTGGT
>Ga0114916_1000823_pt1 | contig 19217 bp, 18 predicted proteins | sample MalvirAntarct_66_FD_83501 | JGI IMG/M metagenome (GOLD analysis project Ga0114916, IMG submission 83501) | Marine viral communities from the Global Malaspina Expedition - Malaspina viral metaG Antarct_66 | ecosystem: Environmental > Aquatic > Marine > Oceanic | place: West Anvers Island... | reverse complement strand
ATTTTAAGTGGTAACACGAGACAAGTCATCATCATAGGAATGAACTATAAAACGCGACAATTGGTCAATACCTTTAAAGCCAATTTAGATTTTGGATACCGCTTAAAGGCGCAATTCAACGTGTCTGATCCTGATTTTACCCTTGAGAAATGCTTTGCTTACGTCATTGATAATGATATTGACGAAATCTATTTTTCTGTTGCCGAATTGTCCAACCATCAAATTAATCTATTGATAGATTTTGCCGACAATAACTTAAGAGAGCTAAAGTTTATTCCGGATAATAGAGACGTTTTCTCTAAAAAATTAAAGTATGAATATTACGATTATACGCCCATTCTGTCCATACGGTCCATCCCTTTAAAAGAACCGATCAATACCTTTCTGAAACGCTTGTTTGATATTCTATTTTCAGTGTTTATTATTGTGTTTATCCTCTCTTGGCTGACGCCAATCTTGGCAATTTTGATCAAATTAGAATCCAAAGGACCAGTGTTTTTTAAGCAGCCTCGTAACGGCTTTAATTATAAGGAATTTAATTGTTACAAATTCAGATCCATGACCCCAAATTCTGATGCGCATTCCAATCAAGCCACTAAAGGCGATCTTCGCATCACAAAAATGGGGCGTTTTTTAAGAAAAACCAGTATTGACGAATTGCCTCAGTTTTTTAATGTCCTGTTTGGAGACATGTCCGTGGTTGGTCCACGTCCGCACATGGTCAGCCATACCAGTGCTTTCGGAAAGCGAATTGACAAATTTATGGTCCGTCATTTCGTAAAACCAGGCATTACCGGATTAGCGCAAATCAGCGGCTTTAGGGGTGAAATAGAAACGGATAAAGATATCATTGGCCGTGTGAAATACGACATCTTCTACATTGAAAATTGGTCTTTACTATTAGATCTAAAAATCATCATTAAAACCTTACTGAATGCCGTAAAAGGTGAAGACAAGGCTTATTAAAGTTGAGGCGCTAGGACGTCTAATTGTGTATTAAAATCAAAATGGCGTGTTGCCGTATCTTGAATTTTTGCTTTGTAGCTCGCGTTGAAATCTGATGATGCTAATTCTGATAGGATTGTATTGAGATGATTGTAATCTCCTGCACGTGCTACCCAGCCTAGTTGGTGATCTTTCATAAGGGTTTCACCTTCTCCTCCTCCAAAATAAAGCATAGGAAGCCCTAGTTTTGCGTATTCAAACAGTTTGGAGGGTACTGACCCATAAATACGATGGAGTAGCGGAATGATGCCTAAATCGTAGTTTAAAAGCGCGTTGTGTAAGGCATCCCGCGACAGTTCGCCGTGATAGGTGACGGGGAGTTCAGGATGGGCTTTAAGGTAAGCTTCAATCTGTTCGCGTTCTGCACCGGCACCGTAAATATGAAACTCGACCGTTTTATAGTCCAATTCCTGACAAAGTTTTAAAACACCCTGAGCTACCCCTAGCAAACCGGCATAAACCATTCTGAGTTTTGTAGAGGGTTTGGAGACCGCATTAGGTATTGGAGCATCAAAATCCGGAAAGTTTCTATACAGAAACATGGGTTTATTAGGGACTAAGGATGAAACATGGGTTAATATTTCTTCACTTTGCCCTAAAATGACATCGGCTTTTTTATAATTGGAATGCTCCATACGTTCTAAAAGTGAGTAACTAAAATTCTTTTTTAACGCTCCTAATTCCAGACCCGCCCTGGGCCATAAATCGCTGACATTTAAAATGAGACGTCGTTTTTTGGAGCGAAGAAATGTACAACAGGTAAATGCTACCAATAGTGGCGGCGATTGCACGATTACCGTTTGGGGAAGATCGTTGGATATGAAAAACCATAGCAGACTTAAACTATAAGATAACATCGCCAATAACCGTAGAAATTTATTTGTTGAGTTGGAAGCGTAAATCCAAAGACGATGCACCCTGACCCCACCTTCGTCGGTGGTTTCCTTGAATTTGCCGCGATAAGATTTAAAAACTTTACCAGTCGGATAATTGGGAAGTGGGGTGACGACAGACACCTTAAATTGGCGATCGCGTAAGCCTTCCGCCAAATGGTAAATCCGGTTGGATGCCGCGCCCGTCTCAGGGGGATAATAACTTGTAATAATCAGAATATCTTTCATGACACCCTATAAATTTCCATCAGATAATCGATAATACGTGCTGCGGCTTGTCCATCCCATAATTCGGGGATCTCACCTTTCGGCCAAGCGCCGTATTCTAATTTTTGAAAAGCAGCGGTTATTTTCTCAGGATCATTTCCAACCAAAATATTGGTGCCAATAGTACAGGTTTCTGGGCGTTCCGTGCTATTCCTGAAGGTGATACAAGGCACGTGCATCACCGTTGTTTCTTCGGTGATGCCTCCAGAATCGGTGAGGACTGCAAACGCCTTTTTTACCAGATAATTAAATTCCAGATAGCCCAAAGGCGCTACATAGTGCAGATTCTCAACATTTAAATGGAGCGCTTCCAACATTTTTTTGGTTCTCGGGTGAACCGGAAAAATGATGGGATAGGGGTTAGCTAATTCAGATATTTGGGTAAGTAAAGCCTTGAGTTGATCTTCCTCATCCACATTACTGGGCCGGTGCAAGGTCATCACCATGTAATTTTGGGGTTCTAATTGCAGCGATTGCCAAATTTCGGGTTGCTTAAACCGGGCCTCATGTTTTAAAAGCGTGTCAATCATCACATTCCCAACAAAAAAGATCTGAGCTGTTGCCGCGCCAAGATGTTCCAGTGTTTTTGAGGCTTGACGTGTTGTGGTAAAAAAAAAGTCGGTTAAACTGTCGGTCACGATGCGATTAATCTCTTCAGGCATCGTAAGGTCTCCAGAGCGGATGCCCGCCTCTACATGGGCAACTTTAATACCCGCTTTTTTAGCCACGATTGCGCAAGCCATTGTTGAGGTGACATCGCCCACAACCATTACCAAATCTGTTGGGTGATCAGCTAAAACCTTTTCAAACCCAATCATTATGGCGGCCGTTTGCTCCGCTTGTGTGCCGCTTTTGACGTTTAGATTGATATCTGGTAACGGAATCTTTAACTCTTCAAAAAATGTAGCGCTTAAATTTTGATCATAATGTTGACCCGTATGTACCAATTGGTAGTGGATATTTACACCTTCTAATTGTTTCTTTTGAATAGCCTCAATTATCGGCGCTATCTTCATGAAATTTGGTCGTGCACCTGCAACGATAGTTATAATCATACGTGTTGTAATAAAGACGAAAATTGCTTCAATTTCCCTGATGTTGAGCGTTTTAGCTGCATTTGACGTTCAAAAAGAAGTTTTAATCCTTTTTCAAGATAGCGTTCCATTTCTTTTGTGATCAGACTGATGTGTTGGTTTGATAGTGTTTCACTACTCACATAAATGATCTTAAAGGTTTGCAAGTCTAACTGTTCAATAATAAATTCCTTAACATGGCCATCATCTTCTATGATACTCTTGGTAATATAATAAAAAGTGAGTCCCGCTGCTTTTTTTCCGCTTGGTAATATAGCAAGATCATTAGAACGCCCTATTAATTTTTGAAGTTGCGGTGTTTTTAGGGTGCTTTCTTTAGATAACACCCCAATATCTCCAATATCGTAGCGGATAAAAGGATGCGCTTTATTGTATAGTGAGGTAATCACTATTCGACCTTCTTCACCATAAGGCAACACCTGCCCCTGAGGGTCTACAATTTCCACATAAAGGGTTTCACTATTCACAATCCATTCATTATTTTTATTTTGGAAAGCGATCACATCCAATTCCGATGCGCCGTACTCATTGATAATCGGCACACCAAATTGGTATTCCATTAAGCGTTGATCCTCTACAAACAGCATTTCCGAAGTTACCACACAAGCTTTAAGAGTAGGGCAGTAGTCCGTTAAAATGATGTTTTTTTGGCGGAGGAATTTTGCGAATTGAACAATGGCACTGGTATAGCCGTTAATATAATCAAAAGCCGTGGTTTTAAATTTTTCCAAATGCTTTTCAAATTCCGCGTCACTTAAATCAAAAACCGAAAATCGGTGTCTTTTGCTCAACACATCCTTAAAGCGTTCTTTGTAATACCCTTTGGTGTCTAACGGAATCCCGTAAAAACGCGCTTGAGTTGAGGTGTTAAAATCAAGCTCATGCCACCCAAAACGGTCTTGAATCACGCTCCAGGTCAGGGCATGGCAAAACTTATCTTTAGCAAACACAAAAGGGTCTCCCGAAGAACCTGATGTGGTGTTGACGTAAACATTTTTTTCAATAAACCCAGTAGATAATCTGTTGGCCAAAGGCTGTTGCAAATCCGTTTTGGTCATAATTGGCACAGCATCCCAAGTGCGGTAGTGATCTTGCCTAAAAATACTTTTATAAAACGGATTATGCTCAAGATGGTAGGAAACAATCTTTTCTTTCTGTTGCTCTAAATGCTTTTGAAACGCCAGGTCATCGAGACCTTGGATGGCCAACAAAACGTCTTGTGCCTCCTTAAGGGGAAACCCATTCATTTTTAAGGAAAGATCAAATATTTTCACCCTATTGTGCGTATTGCTCACCGGTAAAGTAAAGAAAATAATTACACTCTGACTGACATTTTAAATACAACATTTTTTGGGTTTGTAATTTGAAGCGAGTTGTTGATCGAGGTAATTTTAAATTTATTGGAGACCTTCTAGTGCTTAATTCTTTTTAGAAGCATTCTATTATCTTATACCATTAGTGTCCGGTAAAAAATAAATTAATAAACTCATTTAAAGCATGGGACATTAGAAGATTTCCGAAATGAGACCTTGCATTTTAGAAACTGTTTCTACCGAGAGCTAATGTGCGATTTTAATTTAAATTATCGTTGTTTGTCAGTTAGTTGCAAATAAGTCTTAATTCTTTATTCTAACAGCGCAGCGCCTGCCTGCCGGTGAGGCAGGGTCTTGATTCATTATCGGACAACAATGATTTTATACTTGAAATATTATTGTTTTCCTTGCATAAACTATATTTTTGCAGCAAACAACTCGAACATGACCATTTTAATTCTCGGTTCCGGTGGAAGGGAACATACTTTTGCATGGAAACTTGTCCAAAGTCCATTATGCCAAAAATTATACGTAGCTCCTGGAAACTCTGGAACGGCGGACATCGCTGAAAATATCAACCTTAACGTGACTGATTTTGCGGGGATTAAATCCTTGGTTTTAGAAAAGCAAATCGATATGGTGGTGGTCGGACCAGAAGATCCATTAGTTTTAGGTATTCACGATTTCTTTTTAAACGATCCCGAGCTCAAACACGTTTCGGTGATTGGACCTCAAAAAGCTGCTGCACAATTGGAAGGCAGTAAAGAGTTTGCCAAAGAATTCTTATTTCGTCATCACATACCGACCGCTGCATACCAAAGTTTTGATGCCAGTTCCTTAGACGCTGGATACGACTTTTTAGAAACGTTAAACCCTCCTTATGTTTTAAAAGCTGACGGGTTAGCGGCCGGAAAAGGAGTCCTGATCTTAAATGATCTTGATGAGGCTAAAGCGGAACTCAAAAGTATGTTGGTAGATGCCAAATTTGGTGCCGCGAGTACCAAAGTGGTGGTGGAAGAATTTTTAGATGGTATTGAGTTGAGCTGTTTTGTGTTGACTGATGGAAAAAACTATCAAATATTACCAACGGCAAAAGATTACAAACGTATTGGCGAAGGTGATACTGGTTTAAATACTGGAGGAATGGGAGCAGTGTCACCCGTGCCTTTTGCCACAGCATCGTTTTTAAATAAAATTGAAGAACGTGTCGTAAAACCAACGGTTGCGGGACTTCAAAAAGATGGATTGGACTATAAAGGATTTATTTTTATCGGACTTATCAAAGTGGGGGATGACCCGAAAGTGATTGAATATAATGTGCGAATGGGAGATCCTGAGACGGAAGTGGTCTTGCCGCGACTTAAAAATGATCTTGTTGAAATCTTTCAGGCCATTGCCAACCAAACTTTAGATACCATCACTATAGATATTGATGAGCGTGCGGCGACCACGGTCATGTTAGTGTCAGGTGGGTACCCTGAAGCTTATGAAAAAGGCATGGAAATTACTGGTTTAGAGCACTTAACGGAGGTGATTCCTTTTCATGCTGGCGCCGTGATACAAGAAGGCAAGGTCGTGACTTCTGGTGGTCGGGTCATGGCGATTACCTCCTTTGGAAACACGTACCAAGAGGCCATAAAAAAATCTTATCAAAATATAGAAAAACTACATTTTGATAAGATGTATTACCGTAAGGATATCGGTTTTGATTTATAAATACGAATGGGATGAGATGCTCTTGTCCTCTTCGTTATTGTCATTGTAGCCTTTTAATTGCAACATCCAATATACAAATGCCACCATGCCTATAATGATAAACAGCCAAGAAAAGATGTTGGCCAACCACCAACTGCTAAGCTCTAATTCTCTTAAAGCATCAAAAGGCAAAAAAAGAACGTTTACAAACAAGTCTCCAATTGCATTAAAAAAATCTTTCATGATAATAAATATTATATTTACCCCACAAAATTACACTTTTTTTATTTGAAAAGATTCATAAATTCCTGACGAATTTTATTTTCATTCAAGTTTAAGATCCAGCAATGAACCCAGAACAGAGCTCAAAATGATTTCAAGTTTTTTTAGCAAAGCAAAACCCATTCATTTGCTTGTAGTGAGCGCATTACTTCTGGTGGTATTTACCATTGCCAAACTCTCAGCCCTTAGTCAGCCTCTTTCTTTAGAGCTCTTCTTTAAGCAAACCTTTCTTTTTGGAGTGTCTTTGGCCTCACTTTTTGTACTCGATTTTTTTGTCAGCAAAAACAATTTGACCAAAAAGAACAGTTATAAAATTTTAATGTTTGGGCTATTCGTAGCGGTGCTGCCAGAAACTTTGCTCAATTCCAAATTGCTGCTCGCCAACTTATTTATTTTATTGGCTTTAAGACGCTTGTTAAGTATTAGAACGCGGAAAGAAATAAAGAAGAAACTTTTTGATGCCGCATTTTGGATTAGTTTAGCCACGCTTTTGTTCTTTTGGGCCTCCTTATTTTATATTTTAATTTTGATGGCCTTGCTGCTTTTTTCTATTATTGACGTTAAAAATTGGATCATCCCGATCATGGGAATTGTGTGTGTCGCAATTATCGCAGCGTCCTATATGATAGTTATGGACATCGATTTTGAATCTTCTCTCAACGGATTTTTTGATTTTAGTTTTGATTTTACGCCACTAAATTCCAAACGGATAATTATTGCGGCAACGCTGTTATTGTCCTATGGTGCTTGGGCGTCGTTTTACTATTTGAGGAATTTAAAACACCAGTTAAAAAGTAACCGACCATCGTTTATCATCGTCATTATCTCTTCGCTGATTGCTTTATTAATCATTTTGGTGTCGCCATTTAAGGATGGCAGTGAATTTATCTTCTTATTTGCGCCACTCGCCATTATCATGTCCAATTATCTAGAGATCATTCCAGAACGTTGGTTTAAGGAAAGCTTGATTATGGGTTTAATAGTGGTGTCAATCGTGAATTTAATGTTGTAGTTTTTCACCAAAAGCTAAATCGCCGGCATCTCCCAACCCTGGCATAATATAGCCTTTTTCATTCAAATCAGGATCTACGGTTGCAATCCATAAATGCGTGTCCTGGTCAAAATGCTTACTGATATATGCGATGCCTTCTTGGGCACCAATCACGCAAGCCAAATGGACATCTTTAGGCTTACCAAAGGGTTTTAAGGCCTCAAAAGTGGCCACTAAAGATTGTCCGGTGGCCAACATAGGATCAGCTAAAATCAGGGTCTTATTTTCTAAATTAGGACAGGCCAAATATTCAACAATGATTTCAAAACTATCGGGCTTTTTTTGATGCTGCCTGTAGGCGGAAATAAAGGCATTCTGGGCATTGTCAAAATAGGTCAGTAATCCGTTATGCAAAGGCACACCAGCCCTTAAAATGGAACACAGCACAATCTCGTTATCCATGACGTTCATTTCGCACATGCCTAAAGGTGTTTGTATTTGCGAAGGTTTATAATTTAAAACCTTACTGATTTCATAGCCTAAAATTTCCCCAATCCGTTCAATATTTCGTCTAAAGCGCATGCTGTCTTTTTGAACGGTGACGTCTCTCATTTCTGAAATAAACGTGTTTAAAATCGAATTGTTTTCTGTTAAGTTGTGAATGTGCATAAGGCTTAAACTGTATATTGAGTCGTAAAGTTAACTAAAATAGAAGTATATTTACGTCTTAAAATTATCAGACTATGTTTACTGCAAAAGCCAATGAAATTTTCCAAAAAGTCATCGACACGTATCACCTAAAAAATACGGTTGATCAGCCTTTTGAAAATATTTATGATGAAGACAAACAGCTAATAGAGCATTTATTATACAGAAAATGTTGGATAGATACCGTGCAATGGCATTATGAAGACATTATCAGAGATCCGAATATTGATCCGGTTGCCGCCTTAAAATTGAAACGCCAAATTGACGCTTCCAATCAGGACCGAACGGATATGGTAGAATATATTGACAGTTATTTTTTGAATACCTACAGCGATGTACAACCAAAATCTGATGCCACAATTAATACTGAAAGCCCTGCATGGGCCATTGATAGATTGTCTATTTTGGCCTTAAAAATTTACCACATGAATGAAGAAGTTGAGCGCCGTGACGCTTCTTCGTCACACAAACTCAACTGTGAAACTAAACTAAACGTGCTTTTGGAGCAGCGTAAAGATTTGAGTCAAGCTATTGATGATTTATTGGTAGATATTAAACAAGGCGCTAAATACATGAAGGTGTACAAGCAAATGAAAATGTACAATGATGATGAACTCAACCCAGTGTTAAGAGGTCAGAAATAAGCTTCCTTTAAAGGTCATTTTTCAATTTAAAAGACTCGCTGAATTTCGATGTCAATCGGAACGGTAACATTATGTCAAAACCACCAAAACACATCCTCGTTATCCGACTCTCAGCTATGGGAGACGTGGCGATGACCGTTCCTGTATTAAGAGCGTTCACGGCCCAATACCCGGAGATAAAAATCACCGTATTGACCAGAGGGTTTTACAAACCTTTTTTTCGTGATTTGGAAAATGTGAGTGTCTTTGAGGCGGATTTGAAGAATAAACACAGCGGTTTTTTCGGACTCTTGGATCTGTCAAAAGAATTGCGCCTTTTGGGCATTGATGCCGTAGCCGATTTGCACAATGTACTAAGAACTAAAATTCTAAAAGTTTTTCTCCTAGATTTAAAACCCATTCAAATAGACAAAGGTCGTGCTGAAAAGAAAGCTTTGGTGAAGGGTGAAATTTTTGAACAACTAAAAACCACGCACCAACGTTATAAGGACGTGTTTGAAAAGTTGGGCGTCCCGATTGTAGAAGCACCACCCCAATTTCCGGAGCGCTCTATGCTTAGCAGCAACATACGCGATATGGTTGGCAACGCTATTAAAAAATGGATCGGCATTGCGCCATTTGCCGCCCATAAAAGTAAAATGTATCCCTTGCCTTTAATGGCGGAAGTTGTGAAAACGCTTTCCCAGGAGTACACCGTGCTCTTATTTGGAGGTAAAGAGGATGCAAAGTATTTAAATACTTTACAAGGATCAGAGGTACATGTCATTGCCGGAAAATTAAGTTTAGATGAAGAATTGGATGTCATCTCTAATTTAGACGTCATGCTTTCAATGGATTCAGGAAACGCGCACATGGCGGCTATGATGGGCATTAAAGTAGTGACGCTCTGGGGTGTCACACATCCGTATGCCGGTTTTTATCCTTTTCATCAAGATCTTGATTTTGCCTTATTGGCAGATCGATCAAAATTTCCTAAAATTCCAACCTCCATTTACGGCAATAAATTTCCTGATGGGTATGAAAATTCTATGGCCACAATCCGTCCAGAAGAAGTTGTTGAGAAGGTAAAACAAGTCATAAAAAAACCCTACTAAAAAAGTAGGGCTGATTGTAATGCCTTATTAATAGATATCCTTATAGCAACATTTAAATCGTTTATAAAAATATCAGTTTATAGCAATTATGAGGTGCTCAAATGAAAATAATTTTAATTTTTCGACGAATTAAAATTTTTCAGGGTTAAAGGGTTCTGTTCTTTATCGATTTCAAAATAAATTTCGATAGTGTTCATTCAACATACATGAGAAATATACGACACCATGTAAAGCGAAAGCCATTAGGAGATTTTCGATCTCATATCTCGCGTTTTAAAACTTTTTCAACCGATAATGTTTGGATGATTTTGATTCATACGATCGTTGTTTATCAGTTCGTGGCAAGCAAGTTTTGATTCTAGAAGCACAGCGGTCTGGATTCAAATATCATCATAATCAATACTGACGTTGGGGGTCAATGGATGGGCTTGACAGGTCAGAATTAAGCCATCAGCCACTTCACCATCGGTTAAAATATTATTCTGACGCATTTTAACCTCGCCTTCAGTGACTCTGGCCAAACAACTACTACAAATACCACCTTGGCAAGAATAAGGAGCATCTAAGTCCTTATCTAAAGCAGCTTCAAGAATAGTTTGTTTTTGAGACATCTCAAAAGTCGTCGTTTCATCATCTAACACCACCGTAATTTTTGTCTGACCTTCAGGGAGTGTTGCGGTATCGCGTTCAGTAGGTTTAGCGGCTTTAAACAATTCAAAATAAACACGCTCTCGTGGGGTATGGTGCTCTGCAAGGACGTCTTTAACGGTATGGATCATGGCTTCAGGGCCGCATAAATAGAAGGCGTCAATAGTGAGGTCTTTATGCTTATTCTTTAAGATAAGGTTGACCGTGCTTTTTTCAATCCGTCCAAAAATAGAATCCCCTTCTTGCGCTTGACTAAACACAAATTGAATGGACAAACGTTTTTTATATTGGTGTTGCAGTTCTAACAATTCCTTTAAAAACATGGTATCGTCCGTGGTTTTATTCCCATAGACCAACACGACATTACTCAATACTTCCTCTTCCAAAGCGCATTTAATAATGCTTAAAATTGGCGTGATTCCACTTCCTGCAGCAAATAGCGCAATGTGTTTTACCATGGTATCATTAGGTTGAAAAGTGAAATGTCCTCTTGGAGGTGCCACTTCCATAGAATCTCCAACTTTTAACTGGGTGTTGGCAAAGGCTGAAAACGTGCCGCCTGGAACTTCTTTTACGGCTACTTTTAATTCGCCACTCTTAGGGGAAGAACACAACGAATAATCGCGTCTTACTTCTACGCCATCAAGCTTGGTTTTTAAAGTGATGTATTGCCCTGCCTTAAAGGTATACGTTTCCTTTAATTCGTCAGGAACTTCAAAGCTGATGGTAATCGCCTTTGAAGTAATTTGCTCGATATTTTTTATGGTGAGGGTATGATATTCTGCCATGTTCTAAATTTTTTTCAAAAGTAACGAATGCTTATAATAAATGCCACTTCTGTAACAAAATAATAAGAAATGAAAGCGCCTATAAAAAGGACTTGGCATCAAATATTTTCAGTTTTTCACGTTTGTTTGTAACAAAAAGTGTAGTACTATTACCAATATTAAAACCACAATTTAAAGTGTATGCTCAAATATTTTATTAGCCTTGAGTGGAAATCCTTTATCAGATCGGCGTCTTTTAAGACCAATCTATTTTTAAAAATCATGATGGTCATAGGAGCGCTATGGCTCATTGGTTCCTTCCTGATGCTCGGGTTTGGTTCGTATTTTATAATTGAAGAGCATCTAAAAATGGAGCCTTTTGAAGTGGTTAATAAGGCCCTGCTTTATTATATGGTTTTTGATTTGGCGTTTCGATATTTTCTACAAAAAATGCCGGTCATGAATATTAAACCTTTGATGTATCTGCCCATTAAAAGAAATGCCATCGTGAATTTTGCTATTGGGAAAACCATGATTTCATTTTTTAACCTCCTTCATGCCTTTTTCTTTATTCCGTTTTCTATTGTACTCATAATGCAAGGGTTTCCGGCCATCCAGGTGATCGCTTGGTATTTGGCCATTTTAGGGTTGGTGTTCTGCAACAATTTCATCAACATTTTTATCAATAATAAAGACACGGTATTTTATGCGGTGGTAGGAATCGTTGTGGTGTTGATAGGTTTGCAATATTTTGGTGTTTTTGATCTCACATCCTATACCGCACCAGTATTTAAAGCGTTTTATGCCATTCCGTATCTCGCCATTATCCCCATTGTTTTAGCTGTTGTATTCTATAAATTGGCCTTTAACTATTTTAAAAAGAACTTGTATTTAGATGCGGGACTCTCTTCCAAACATGACATTGCCACTACAGAAGATTATTCTTGGTTGGATCGATTTGGCAGTTTATCAACATTTCTCAAAAACGATATCAAATTGTTAAGACGTAACAAGCGTTCTAAAATGACCATGTTTATGAGTGTAATCTTTATCTTTTACGGATTACTGTTCTTTACTAATGCGGTTGAAGCTTATGACGGACCGTTTTGGCGCATATTTGCGGGTATTTTTGTTTCTGGCGGATTTCTATTCACCTTCGGACAATTTGTGCCGAGCTGGGATAGCGCGTACTACCCTTTAATGATGAGCCAGAACATTCGTTATAAGGCATACTTGGAGTCCAAGTGGTATTTAATGGTCTTTGCCACGCTCATTTCAACTGTGGTGGCAGTGTTTTATCTGTATTGGGGCTGGCAAGCGTATGCTGCTGTTGTGGTAGGCGCTGCTTATAATATTGGCGTCAACAGCCATTTGGTGCTTTTGGGAGGCGCCTATATAAAAACACCAATTGATTTAACCACTAGTAAAAAAGCCTTTGGAGACAAGCAAGCCTTTAATGCAAAAACTATGCTATTGACCATTCCAAAGTTGCTCTTACCAATGGGCATCTACGCGGCCGGACACTTCACTCTAGGGGAAGGATTTGGTTTTGCCTTGGTCGCTATTTTCGGATTGGCCGGATTATTATTTAAAAACAAAGTATTTTCTATGATAGAAAAAATTTATAAATCAGAAAAATACAAAACATTAGCCGCTTACAAACACAACAATTAGTCATGATAACAGTAACCAATCTCTCAAAAAAATACAACGCTGATCCAGTATTAAATATCGAATCTTTAGACATACCGAAAGGTCAAAGTTTTGGACTCGTTGGCAATAACGGCGCCGGAAAAACAACATTTTTTAGTTTGTTGCTCGATTTGATCCAACCCACGACAGGATATATCAAAAGCAAGGATATACAGGTCAATGAGAGTGAAGACTGGAAGCCCTACACATCAGCTTATATTGACGAGTCGTTTTTAATAGGTTACTTAACCCCTGAGGAATATTTCTATTTTATCGGCGAATTGCGCGGACGCAATAAAGCGGATGTCGATGCACTCTTACTGCAATTCTCTGATTTTTTCCATGGCGAAATTCTCAATCAGAAAAAGTATTTGCGCGATTTAAGTAAAGGCAATCAAAAGAAAGTGGGCATTGTAGCGGCGCTTATCGGAAACCCGGAAATCATCATTCTAGATGAGCCTTTTGCCAATTTAGATCCCACCACCCAAATCCGACTCAAGCAAATCATTAAAAATCTGGCGGAACAGCAAGGCGTTACGGTGTTGGTGTCGAGTCATGATTTGATGCACGTTACTGAAGTGTGTGAACGGATTGTGGTGTTGGAGAAAGGTCAGTTGATTAAAGATTTGGCTACAAGCGCTGCAACCCTCAAAGAATTGGAAGTCCATTTTGCCGGTACGGAAGTCCTGTAAAATATATAATATTTACAAGATGATACCCCACAATCATCTACAAATTTGAGAAGACTTTTCACGTTCATAAAACCTGAAAGTTCTTCTCAATTTAAAGAGGTAAAGGTTTGTCGCTGTTCCAACGCAAATTCTCCACAGATAAAGTCCTTATCTTTTATCCCTAAAATTCAAAAAGATGCTTATTTTTACCGCGTTGCATAATATTTACAGCATTTTTCAAGTTATCTGATACTCAAACCAAACCCACGTGCGTACTCTTATAAAATCCATCTTTTTGCTGTGTCTTACGGCGTTTATTGTGACCAGTTGCTCGCGTAAGAATGATACGTTCATCAACAGGAATTTTCACGCCATGGGTACAAAGTATAACATTCTGTACAATGGAACTATTGCCTTAGAAAATGGAAGGGCAGCTGTTGATGATGCCTTTACAGATAATTTCTGGGAATTGCTTCCAGTAGAGCGCATGGAAACTATGGACGATTTTATGCTGCCTGGTCAGTCTAAAAATTCCGATTTTGAACGTGCTGAAGAAAAAGCGATCAAGGCAGTTCAAAAACATGGGATGAATATCAAAGGCAAAGAACACAATCCGCAAATTGATGAAGCCTATCTGTTGCTGGGCCAAGCCCGTTATTTTGACCAACGCTTTATTCCTGCAGTAGAAGCGTTTAACTATATTCTTTATAAATACCCTGCCAGCGATAAAATTAATGAGGCGAAAATTTGGCGCGAGAAAACCAATATGCGACTTGAAAACAATGAGCTCGCCATCAAAAACTTGAAACGTTTGATGCGCCAGGAAACTTTAAAAGATCAAGATTTGGCGGATGCTAGTGCCACATTGGCGCAAGCCTATATCAACATCAAGGCGAAAGACAGCGCCTTAATTCAATTGACAACTGCGGCGGAATTGACCAAGAAAAACAATGAAAAAGCCCGTTACAATTATATAAGAGGACAACTCTACAATGAGTTTGGCCAGAAAGATAGTGCTAACATGGCTTTTCAAAAGGTTATGGACTTGCACCGTAAAGTGCCAAGAGCTTATTTTATCCACGCCCATTTGGCCAAAGCGGCCAATTTTGACATGAGCGTAGGAGACGTTGTGTTATTTGATAACTATCTGGCCGAGCTTGAACAAGACCGTGAGAATCGTCCGTTTTTAGACAAAATTTACTACCGGATTGCGGAGTTCCATAAGACTGCTAACCGCGATTCGCTGGCAATTGTGTATTATAATAAATCTTTAAGAGCGTCCTCAACAGACAGGCAATTAAGAGCATATGGTTATAATACGCTTGGCGATATGAGTTTTGATAATTCAGAGTATAAACTGGCCGGAGCTTATTACGACAGCACCATGACCAATATGGAAGTCGATTCAAAACCCTTCAGAATTATAAAGCGAAAACGTGAGAATTTACAGGACGTCATCTATTATGAAGATGTTGCCCAAGTAAACGATAGCATTTTAAAGTTGGTCAACTTGTCTGATGCAGATCGCGTTGCATTTTTTACCGGCTTTATCGATCAACTCAAAGCTAAGGCAGAACTTATAAAAGCACAAGAGGAAGCGGCGTTGCGTAAAGCGAATGCCACCATTGTGAACCCAAATATTGTCGGGAATACAGCAACGGGCAATAGAGGTGTAGGTATTGATCAGCCCGGAAGCGGTGGACAGGGATTTTATTTTTACAATCCTACTACTGTAGCATACGGCAAAAATGAGTTTCTAAAAAATTGGGGCGATCGGTCATTAAAAGACAATTGGCGGCTTTCAAATACCCGCAGTAATGAACTTTCAGTACAAAGTAATGATCTGATTGCTGAGGCAACTGAAGAAGAACTTTATGACCCTGAGTTTTACGTCTCTAAAATCCCGATCGATGAAAAGGTAATTGACAGTCTTATCAAAGATCGGAATTACGCTTATTATCAATTAGGCGTTATTTATAAAGAGAAGTTTAATGAGCACGGTTTGGCCAAGGAAAAATTGGAAGCCTTGTTGAGCAATGTGCCAGAAGAACGCTTGGTATTGCCTGCAAAATATAATTTGTATAAAACCTACGTGCTTTTGGAAGATAACCTTGCCGCAGAGCGTCTCAAAAATGATATTATTACCAATAGTCCTGAATCGCGTTACGCTTCCATTTTGCTGAATCCGAAGTCGGAGATGTCTAGGGATGAAAATAGTCCTGAAAGCATATATGAGCGCATTTACGCCAGTTACGAAGCTCAGAAATTTCAAGACGTCATTGACCAGAGTGATAGGTATATTGAAGAATTTGAAGGCGATCCCATTGTGCCGAAATTTGAAATCTTAAAGGCGTCTGCAAGAGGACGACTCCATGGTTTTGAAGCGTATAAGGAAAGTATCAATTTTATAGCTTTAAACTATGGCAATTCTGATGAAGGCAAACGGGCTCAAGAAATCATGAAGGATGTCATCCCGGTGTTGTCCCAAAAGGAATTTCAAGATAATGCGCGGACCAACAAATTCAACGTCATCTACCAGTTTGAAAATGCTACCGCTGAAGAGGTGGATGAATTTTTGAAGAAATTGAATGAAGAAATCACCCAAATTAGATACTACGACTTGAATGTTTCTAAAGATATATACGATAAAAATACCGTATTTGTAGTGGTCCATGGCCTAAATAGCATCAACGGCGCAAGCGGATTTGCAGATTTACTCGAAGAACGCAAAGCGCATATCACCCGACCTTACATTGCCATTTCATCACCTAACTATGAAATCGTGCAACGCCATAAAAATTTAAACGAATACCTCAAATCACAATAAACCACCAGAACGATGTTTGCAGAAAACAAGAAGAGCAGAAATACTTCAGAATCATTTAACCAACAAAATACCATTGCGAAAGGCACCACCATTACCGGAGACATTATAAGTGACAGCGACTTTAGAATAGAAGGTAACGTTCAAGGAAACATTAAAACCCCAGGGAAAATAGTCTTGGGGAAAACAGGTGTCATTGACGGCACAGTTAAGGCAGCCAATGCGGATATTGAAGGCAAATTCTCAGGAAAATTGATGCTGACAGATACTTTATCCCTAAGGGCAACGGCAGTAGTAGAAGGTGAAGTAGAAGTTGGTAAATTTGCGGTGGAACCTGGAACTACTTTTAACGCTACCTGTGTTATGAAAAGCAGTATTACAGAACAGAACACCAGTAATAGTATAAAAGCTCTAGATGGCAAAGAAATCAAAAAGGGACAGCTCGCTTAATAGCTACGCAAAATATTCAGGAATAGGCATCCAAATGTTTGCCATTATCGGCATAGGAAGTTTTATAGGCGTCAAACTTGATGAGAACAACGGCGAAGGCAGCGTATGGACCATTATTTTAGCGCTGAGCTCAACAATTATTGCCATAGTTTTTGTAATAAGACGTATTATTGCAGATTCAAAAGACAAATAAATTCTGGATTAGCAATGGCTTTACATGGGTTTTAGCAAAATCAATAGACTGATAACTTAAATTTTTAATGACTGCAGATTTCAAGAAAAGACAACTTAACTTTTTACTCCTCATAACTATTTTCACGGTGGTGCTTTTCGGCATTCATAGTTACGTGCTTTCTTATTTTGGCACGGAGTTAAATTTGTTTTTTCCGGTATGGCATATTTATGCCTTTCTTTTTGGGGTCACTACATTGCTGTACACCATTGTAAATTATAAATTTTCAACGGGAAAAACAGATGTTTTGATGCTCTTTATGGGGGGTACAATTGTAAAGATGCTCTTGGCTATTTTGTTTTTGTTACCGCTGATTTTATCAGATTTTGAAAATAAACAACCCGATATATTTAACTTTTTTATTCCCTATTTTTTATACTTGGCATTTGAAGTGTATACCATCACAAGGTTCCTTGAGAAAACCCCGTAATTGGCGTGCCTTTAATATTGATAAAAAAGTGTTTGACAATTAAACTAATGTGCGTACATTTGCACGGAATTTAGAGCAAGGTATTTTTAAGCTATTCATAATGACATTAAACACTTTAAGAGCCGTATTATTTTTAGTTTTTTCTGTAGCATTCGCCAATTTAGGGTTTGCTTCACAAGATAACGAAGACCAAGACAAAGGGTTCAATGCCACAGAGATGATCATGCATCACGTTAAAGATGCCCATGAGTTTCATATTGTTGATTGGGATAATAAGCCCATCAGCATTGCTTTACCTATCATTCTTTTTACAGATAACGGCCTCACTACATTTATGTCTAGCGAATTTCATCATGATGATTCAGGAACGCATATTGTGGAAAAAAATGGAGAACGTTTTGTGAAATACCACGAAAAAATCTATCAATTAGCTCCTGGCGTAAACAGCCTTACTTTTGATGAAGAATTATATCCTAATAACGCAACTACACCTTTAGATTTCTCCATTACCAAAAACGTCTTTATGATGTGGGTAACGGTTATCTTATTGTTTATTATCTTCATATCTGCAGCGCGTAAATACAGCAAATCAAACAATAACATTCCAAGAGGTGTCGCTTCTTATGTTGAGCCTTTAATCGTTTTTATCAGAGATGAGGTGGCTATCCCTATGATTGGCGAAAAGAAGTATAAACGATATATGCCTTTCTTATTGACGGTATTTTTCTTTATCTGGATCAACAATATTTTTGGATTAATTCCTATTTTAAATGGCGCTAACGTGAGTGGAAATATTGCCTTCACCTTGTCTTTGGCATTGTTCACATTTTTTATTGTCATGTTTAGTGGAAATAAAAATTACTGGAAACATATTTTTTGGATGCCAGGCGTTCCGGTACCAATGAAAATATTCCTGATGCCTATTGAGATTATTGGAATGTTTGTAAAACCATTCTCATTAACCATTCGTTTGTTTGCTAACATTACTGCAGGACACATTATTATCCTATCGTTAATGTCTCTAATCTTTACCTTCAAGAGCGTTGCTATTGCACCGGTTTCTGTTGGATTTTCATTATTCATTTTAATCATAGAAATTGTAGTAGTTGCAATTCAAGCATATATATTTACTGTGTTATCTGCCTTATACATAGGTATGGCTACCGCAGAAGACGATCATCATTAATTAATTTAAATTTTATTATTATGACTATTACAGGAATCGCAGCATTAGGAGCCGGAATGGCAGTAATTGGAGCAGCAATTGGAATTGGTAAAATCGGTGAGTCAGCTATGAACGCTATGGCTCGTCAACCGGAAATCCAAGGAAAATTACAAACTTCAGCGCTTATCTTAGCGGCTTTCGTAGAGGCAGTAGCACTTTTTGGTGTTGTTGCGGCTATCATCGTTAAGTAATCATTTAAGACGGACACAGAACTAACGGTTGGTTATTTCTGTGTCTTTATTACACTTCGAAGCTGTAGAGTCGGAGACAAAAAATTTAAATTATAAAAACT
>Ga0114916_1000822_pt1 | contig 19240 bp, 17 predicted proteins | sample MalvirAntarct_66_FD_83501 | JGI IMG/M metagenome (GOLD analysis project Ga0114916, IMG submission 83501) | Marine viral communities from the Global Malaspina Expedition - Malaspina viral metaG Antarct_66 | ecosystem: Environmental > Aquatic > Marine > Oceanic | place: West Anvers Island... | reverse complement strand
TTTCAAATTGTCTATACAAGGCTTAAATACAAATTTTAATAATCCCAATTAGTACTTAAAATGAATATATTGGTTACACCTTTCCTTCTCTAAACTATTCACAATATATGTGTACTTCTTTTATAAAATCTGTAAATTTGCAGGAGGTATAAATTCAATTTTTACATATGATACAAGTAACACCATATAAACCTAAACATAAAGTTAGAATCGTAACCGCAGCATCGCTTTTTGACGGGCATGATGCCGCTATTAATATTATGCGACGCATCATACAATCTACAGGGGTTGAAGTGATTCACTTAGGCCACGATAGAAGTGTAGAAGAGGTGGTCAATACCGCCATTCAGGAAGATGCTAATGCCATTGCCCTGACGTCTTACCAAGGTGGACACAATGAGTACTTCAAGTACATGTATGATTTGTTAAAGGAGAAAGGTGCTGGCCATATCAAGATTTTTGGTGGTGGTGGTGGTGTGATCCTTCCGGAAGAGATTAAAGAACTAATGGGTTATGGTATCACAAGAATTTATGCTCCTGATGATGGAAGGGAATTAGGCTTGCAGGGTATGATCAATGATTTGGTAGAAACCTCTGATTATGCCATAGGCGATGTGTTAGAAAATGAGTTGGAGCAATTGGAAAGCAAAAATCCGAAAGCAATTGCCAGAATCATCTCTTCAGCTGAAAATTTCCCTGAAGTGGCCAAAGCTACTTTGGATAAAATTCACACAAAAAATAAAGATTCAAAAACGCCTGTACTTGGAATTACAGGAACGGGCGGCGCTGGGAAATCGTCGTTGGTGGACGAATTGGTACGCCGATTTTTAATAGATTTTCCTGAAAAGACCGTAGGTTTAATTTCTGTTGATCCTTCCAAACGTAAAACGGGCGGTGCACTTTTGGGTGATCGCATACGTATGAATGCCATTAACAGTCCTCGCGTGTATATGCGTAGTTTGGCTACCAGACAATCTAATTTAGCACTTTCTAAATATGTCAATGAAGCCATTCAGGTTTTAAAAGCGGCGGCATATGATTTGATTATTTTAGAAACATCAGGTATTGGTCAGTCAGATACTGAAATTATTGAACATTCTGATGTGTCTCTTTACGTAATGACGCCAGAATTTGGAGCAGCCACACAATTGGAAAAAATTGACATGCTCGACTTTGCCGATTTGGTAGCGATTAACAAGTTTGATAAACGCGGTTCGTTGGATGCTTTACGTGATGTGAAAAAACAATACATGCGCAACCACCAATTGTGGGATGTTGACCAAAGTGATTTACCGGTTTTTGGAACCATTGCCTCGCAATTTAATGATCCGGGCATGAACACCCTCTACAAGGCGATTATGGATGAGGTGATGAAGAAAACGGATGCCGATTTAAAATCAGACTTTATCATTTCGCAAGAAATGAGCGAAAAAATATTTGTCATTCCTCCAGCCAGAACACGCTACCTTTCAGAAATTGCAGAAAGCAATCGCGCTTACGATAAAACGGCCAACGAACAGGTTGAGGTTGCCCAAAAACTCTACGGTATTTTTAAGACCTTAGAGTCTGTTATAGGTAATACCCCGGAATTGGATAAAGCAGGTATTGACAGTGCCTCTGTGAAGGAGGTTGCTGAAGAACATAAAAATTTCGTCAAATTGTTAGTAGGGGAGTTTGACCGTGTCAAACTGAACCTCGATCCTTACAATTGGGAAGTATTGATGGGATGGGACGAGAAGGTCAATTCTTATAAAAACCCAATCTATTCCTTTAAAGTTAGAGATAAAGAAATAAAAATTGAAACCCATACGGAATCACTTTCTCATGTTCAGATTCCCAAAGTTGCACTTCCAAAGTATCAAGCCTGGGGAGATATCTTAAGATGGATTTTACAAGAAAATGTGCCGGGAGAGTTTCCGTTTACCTCAGGTTTATACCCTTTTAAGCGCACGGGTGAAGATCCTGCGCGTATGTTTGCCGGTGAAGGCGGACCAGAACGTACCAACAGACGTTTTCATTATGTGAGTATGGGCTTGCCTGCCAAACGTTTGTCGACTGCCTTTGATAGTGTAACCCTTTACGGAAATGATCCGGATTTACGTCCGGATATTTATGGGAAAATTGGGAATGCAGGGGTGAGCATCTGCTGTTTGGACGATGCCAAAAAGCTCTATTCCGGTTTTAATTTAACCCACGCCATGACTTCTGTGAGTATGACCATCAATGGTCCTGCACCCATGTTGTTGGGCTTCTTTATGAATGCGGCAATAGATCAGCAATGTGAACTGTATATCAAAGAAAACGGATTAGAAGAAGAGGTAGAAACTAAAATAGCTAACATCTATAAAGAAAAAGGAGTTGACAGACCAACTTATAATGGCGATTTGCCAGAAACCAATAACGGATTAGGATTACTGTTATTAGGAGTTACTGGAGATCAGGTGTTGCCAAATGACGTGTATCAGGATATTAAAACTAAAACGATAGCTCAGGTGCGTGGTACCGTTCAAGCGGATATTTTAAAAGAGGATCAAGCACAGAACACCTGCATTTTTTCTACAGAATTTGCCTTGAGATTAATGGGTGATGTTCAAGAATATTTTATTGAGAATAATGTCCGAAACTTCTATTCGGTGTCTATTTCGGGATACCATATTGCGGAAGCAGGCGCGAATCCAATCACTCAGTTGGCCTTGACCTTGTCCAACGGATTTACCTATGTAGAGTATTATTTAAGTAGAGGGATGGATATCAATAAATTTGGCCCAAACCTATCCTTCTTTTTCTCCAACGGAATCGACCCAGAATATGCTGTAATAGGTCGTGTAGCACGTAAGATATGGGCAAAGGCGATGAGAAATAAATACGGTGCTGATCCGAGAGCGCAAATGTTGAAATACCACATCCAAACTTCAGGGCGTAGTTTGCACGCGCAGGAAATTGATTTTAATGATATCCGTACCACGCTGCAAGCCTTGTATGCAATTTACGACAACTGCAACTCGCTACATACCAATGCCTATGATGAAGCCATTACAACGCCTACAGAAGAGTCTGTGCGTCGTGCCATGGCCATTCAGTTGATCATCAATAAAGAATTAGGTTTAGCGAAAAACGAGAATCCAATTCAAGGCTCCTTTATTATTGAAGAGCTGACCGATTTGGTTGAAGAGGCGGTCTTGTTAGAGTTTGATCGCATTACGGAACGCGGCGGGGTGCTTGGTGCGATGGAAACCATGTATCAGCGTAGTAAAATTCAGGAGGAAAGCTTGTACTATGAGACCTTGAAACATAACGGCGAGTTTCCAATTATTGGTGTAAACACGTTTTTAAGCAGTAAAGGTTCACCAACGGTCATTCCGAAAGAAGTGATCAGAGCAACGGAAGAAGAGAAACAATTTCAAATTAAGACCCTGGAAAATCTGCACAAAAGAAATGATACGGATGACTTGTTAAAAGAGCTTCAGCATAAAGCTATAAACAATGAGAATATTTTTGAAGCTTTGATGGAGGTCTGTAAAGTATGTTCTTTGGGCCAGATCACAGAAGCGTTGTTTGAAGTAGGAGGACAGTATAGAAGAAACATGTAAGCAGCGAACCACATTTTCCTTTTCGGAAAATGTGTGTGAGTCGCTTATCCCGCTTTTTAGCGGGATCTTAAGCAGTATTAAGCCAAATCTTGAATCAAGTCTTAATTTTCGGAAAATGTGTGTGAGTCGCTTATCCCGCTTTTTAGCGGGATCTTAAGAAGTTTAAACCAAATCTAGAATCGAACTTAATTTTTGCAAAACTTGTGTGAGTCGCTTATCCCGCTTTTTAGCGGGATCTTAAGCAGTATTAAGCCAAATCTTGAATCGCGCTTATTTTTCGGAAAATGTGTGTGAGTCGCTTATTCCGCTTTTTAGCGGAATCTTAAGCAGTATTAAGCCAAATCTTGAATCAAGCTTAATTTTCGGAAAATGTGTGTGAGTCGCTTATCCCGTTTTTTCAACGGGATCTTAAGACGTTTAAGCCAAATCTTGAATCGAACTTAATTTTCGTAAATCTCATCAACCTTAAAAATTATTTTAAAAATAATTGCTTCGAAATGCATCTTTTTAAGAGTATTCACGTCTACTTATTGAACCTATAAAAGATAAACATCATGAATAATAATCAATGTGCATGTAATTGCGATAACTGTCAAAAAGGAAATTGTGCGGCTTGTTCGTGCGATAATTGTACGTGCAACAACTGCAACTGTTAAGCTTAGTTTAAAATGTTAATAAAGAGCCTCTGTTTTAGTAATTTTATACTAAAGCAGATGCTTTTTTAATGCACTTTTATGAAAACAAAAACTGTTTGGGATTTATATGCGGAAGATGTAAAATACTTTATACTGAGTAAAGTAAAAAACGATACCCTTGCGGACGATTTACTACAAGAAACGTTTATAAAAGTCCATATTAAATTACGCACACTAGAAGAGTCGTCCAAATTGAAGTCGTGGGTGTTTGCGATTGCCAGACATACGGTGATGGACCATTTTAGAAGGCAAAAATTGGACGGTGACCTCTCCATGGATGCCATCGTCTCTGAACAAATCCCACCGGAACACACTAAAGAGGATTGCTTACACGGCATCATCAAAAATTTACCTAAAAAGTACAGAGAGCCTTTGGTGTTGGCCGATATTCAAGGGTTAAAACAAGCTCAGATTTCCGAACGTTTAAACTTACCGTTGCCCACGGTCAAATCGCAAATTCAACGCGGTAGAAAACTAATTTCGCAAGGTTTTGTAGATTGCTGCGATTTTAAAATGAATGCTGAGGGTTATTTGGTGGGCGAATTAAAAGAGCGAGAACACTGTAAAGTGTGTCACTGAGTTAAATAAAAAAAATCTTCGGAATTTAAGGTGTGGGATTACAAAGTCATCATCCACGTGTGCTGCAAGCGTCTGAATTTCTTCAACTCACTTCTCAAAATTGGCAGATAATCCCGACCGTTACTATGACTTTTTTCCAAACGTCGACAATTTTTATAAAGTAAAGTAGTCAAACGTTCTAAAGAAGCGATGTGTTTGTATTTTTTATCAGAATGACGTTCCAATTCTGCATTAACGATTTCTGGAGCCAATGAGGTGGATTGCTGCACAATATCACCGGAGAAATAAATATGATGGTCTTCAGAACCATCTGGTTTTAAATAGGATAAATCTTGATTCAAATACGTCGAAATACTTCTGGAAAGCGTAATGATATCCATGGCCTTTTTATAAATAGGCAAATCTGAGAGATGAGATGGAATAGGATATAACATTTTTCTAAAAAGCAGTTTATCAAATTTACAGACAAATTCAGACCTATTATAATCGATTTTAAAGTTTTGATGTATATTTGCTTTAATAATTAAAGCAAAATAGTTAATTTTCATTAAAATGAGTATAGATAGCCTGAATTGGAAGATTTTAAAATGTTTACAGAATAATGCTCGTCAATCGAATGCTGAAATTGGCCGTCAGGTGGGCATCAGTTCACCGGCCGTTTCTGAACGCATCAAAAAAATGGAAGATGCCGGAATTATACAGGGTTATCACGCATTTGTCTCGCCTTTTGAAGCGGGGTATCAACTCAAGGCCATCATCACTTTGCGTGCCTTTATGGGCATGCTTAAACCTTTTTTGGAAAAGGTAAAAACTTACGACGAAGTGTTGAATTGCTACCGCATTACGGGCAATGAAAACATCGTCATGGAAGTGGTCTTAAAAAATCAGAAACATTTGGAAAGTTTTATCGACCAACTTATCGTCTATGGCGAAACTAAAACGCAGATTGTCTTGTCGCATGTCATTAAATACAATGAAGTCCGTCCCATAAAATAATCCAAAAATAACATAGGTTAAGACCACCTATTTCTTTTTAATATGATCAGCAATTAACTGCGCGTGAATTCGAGAGTTTTCTATAAACCACTTGTGTGTTTCTGTACCCCCACAAATAACCCCTGCCAAATACAAGCCTGAGACATTCGTTTCCATAGTTTCCGGATCGTATTCTGGGAGTTTTGCCTTGTCATCCGACAAGTTGATGCCAGCATCCGTTAAAAAGTTAAAGTTGGGACGATACCCGGTGAGGGCTACTACAAAATCATTGGAAAAACTGATCTCACCCTTTGGAGTGCGGATGGTTACGTTCTTTGCGGTAATGTTTACGACTTCTGAATGGTAATAAGCCGTAATGCTTCCTTCCTTAATTCTATTGATAATATCTGGTCTTACCCAATATTTTACCCGCTCACCAATCTCTGGTCCACGTATGACCATCGTAACCTTGCCACCTTTTCTCCAAATTTCTAAAGCGGCATCTACAGATGAATTGCTCGCACCAACCACAACCACATCTTGCATGGCATAAGGATGGGCTTCATTATAATAGTGGGTCACTTTTTCTAGCGATTCTCCTGGCACCTCCAAAAGTTGCGGAATGTCGTAAAATCCTGAAGCAATAACGACCTTATCAACCTGATAAGCGGCTTCTGATGAATTGACTTCAAAGTACTCCCCGCGCTTCTTTATCGATTTTACTTCTTCATATAAATGAATGGTGAGCGTGTTGGAGGTGGCGACCCGTCTGTAGTATTCCAGAGCTTCGTCTCGGTTTGGTTTTGGATTGTTACTGATAAAAGGAATGTCGTCAATTTCCAATTTTTCCGAAGTGGAAAAGAAAGTCATGTTTTTTGGGTAATTGAAAAGCGAATTGGTCAAGGCGCCTTTTTCTAATACCACATAGTCCCAGTCGTTTTTTTTACATTCTAATGCACAGGCAATACCAATAGGTCCTGCACCGATAATTAATACTTTATATAAAGTTGTCATGTCAAATTATTTGTTTAGTGGCCAACATTTGTTTTTTAAGATAGAGTAAAAGTGCTAAACCTAAAAGTCCAAATACGCTCATGATCGTCCAAGTGATATCAAAGCCATAGCTATCAATTAAATGAAAGCCTACGTTATGTGCAAAGATATGGGATATTGAAAAAGCAATACTGTACAGTGCCATATATTGGCCTTTAAGGCCACGTTGTGCTCTATCTAAAGCAAAGGAATTTGAAAACGGAAATACGATCATTTCTCCAAAAGTCAATAAAATCATGCTGATGATGATAAACCCAAGCCACGGGTGGATGATCAAAAAGAGAAAACTAATACAAATTAGGATCAACCCAAAAATCATTAACCCTATTTTAGTAAATGTTTTGTTCTCAAACCATTTGATAAGCGGCATTTCAAAGATAAAAATTAAAAGTCCGTTCATGGCCATTAAAAGTCCAATTTCAAATTCCGTCAGTCCAATTCCTTCCTTGTAAAAATAAGGGATGGTGGAAATTAATTGCAGAAATACAATCCCGAAAATGACCATAGCTACGAGAAAAATGATGAACGATTTGTCGGTATAGGCGGATAACGGGCTCGTACTTTCCTCAGTATAAAGCGTTTTTGATTTTTTAGGATGTAACACATTCAGTAATAAAAACCCGGCGAGCATGCATGAAAATCCGTCTATCCAAAAAAGTGCGCCATAACTCATCGTGGTAATTATGAGTCCGCCTACTGCTGGTCCTGCAGAAAAACCTAAATTGATGGCCAATCGGATTAATGTAATACTTCGTGTTTTGTTCTCGGGTTTGCTATAAGCGTTCAGTGCGACAAACATGGCGGGTCTAAACATATCGGCTACCGCCATCAATACGAAAATACCGATACAGACCGTATTAAAAGTCTCAAGATACTGCATGCCGATAAACAGAAATCCGCTCAAAATTAAACTGATCACCATAACTTTATAATAGCCAATCACATCGGTCAATTTTCCGCCAATCCATGAACCAACCAAAGATCCAAACCCAAAGGCGGTCATGATCCAAGCCACATCATCTAAGGAGAAATTTAAATCCGTGGTCAAATACAAGGATAAAAAGGGGATGACCATGGTGCCTGCTCTGTTGACCAAGGTGATAAACGCCAACCACCAAACTTCTTTAGACAAGCCTCTAAACGTGTTCAGGTAAGCTTGCCCCACAGAATAATAAAAGAAATTGAAAATTTTCATGGTTGGTTTGGTTTCATACAGTCCATAAAGTCATAAAAAAGGAGTAAAAAAGTAAAAAGTCCGACGTTGGTGTCAGACTTTTTATACTAATGAAATGGTATTTTATCCCATAATACAGTGCAGGTCAAACTTCAGAGTGAAGCGGTCCTAATGTATTTATAAAACCTATTGTTTTGATGCATTACAGCGTTATTTATTGTCGGTCAAAGCTAGGGAAAATAAGTTAAAGTTGTATTTTTACAACTCAATTATTTTAGTTATGAAGACGTTAGTATCAGTAGTTTTAGGATTTTTATTTCTATGGAGTTGTGCTCAGAAAAAACAGGAACTTCAAGGTGAAACGGCGTTTCAACGAAACCTCAATGCGGAATTTAAAGATGCTTCAAAATCGCCGTTGAAAGATAAAGATCGAAGAAATTTTAATGGTTTGGATTTTTTTAAATTTGATTCCACCTATGTGGTGCAAGCTGTTTTTACAAGAACCGAAGATGAGCAGCCGTTTAAGATGAAAACAACAACGGACAGATTGGCGACCTATGTAAAATATGGTGAAGTCAATTTTACTTTGAAGAATGAAGATTATAAATTGAATGTTTACCAAGATCAGGACTTACTAGAGGACGAAGACTTTGAAGATTACTTGTTTTTACCGTTTTTAGATGACACCAATGGCGAAGAAACCTACGGCGCCGGACGTTATATTGATTTGAGTATTCCCTCAGGAAACCAAATGACCATCGACTTTAATACGGCTTATAACCCGTACTGTGCTTACAATGCAAAGTTTTCTTGCCCAATTGTGCCTAGAGAAAATTATTTAGACGCTGAGGTGAAAGCCGGGGTGAAGGATTATAAGAAATAGTTTTGTTAGTAGGCAGTAGGCAGTATTCAGTTTTAAGAATGAGCTTTAGCTTTTTACTAAATACATACCTCCAAAAACGGCTAGAAAGCCAACTACGAAACTGGCGATCGTATACAAAGCAAAACTCATAAAATCACCTGATTTCAAGAAAACATGGTTTTCGTAAGCAAAGGTTGAAAAGGTTGTGAAGCCACCACAAAATCCAGTAGCCAAAAAAAGGATTTGATTTTCTGTGAGTGTGTTGTTTTTCATGGCCAAACCAAGAATGACGCCTATGAGCAAACTTCCTAAAATATTGGCGGCAAATGTGCCGTAAGGAATTCCTGTGGTGGGACTGTTGAGGTAACGACCTATTAAAAATCTAAGCACACTCCCAATTCCACCTCCTATAAATACTAAGATGACCTGTTTCACAAAGCTATAGGGTTTTCCAATTCGCTCTCCTTAATCGGGATATAAATTTCAGTAATCCAATCGGCAGGATTATCCAGACTGGCGTGGTCATTTTTGTAAACTTCAAAAGGACTCATTTCTGACGCTATTAAGTTTTTATCTTGGAGATGTTTTCTAGCGGCAGACCAAGCTTCCAATATATGGGAATAATTTCCTTTTAGCGTCACTTTTACCGCTCTGGTACGTTCCATATACCCACTTAATACTGTGCTATTTTCGGCGATCAAAACATTCTCGCTTACCGGAATCGCATTACTCATTATAACGTTGCCATTTTCAGTGTTCAGCTCAATGAAAATACTCATGGGCATCCCGCTGGCACTCACGTTATGACTGTTCATAAAGGTCTTAATCTCTCTGAATTGTGTTGCCATTGCAGCACTTTTATTACTGCCAGTGGACGAAATGGTTTTATACATATAAAATCCGCCACCATAGTCCGTCATCCCATCTACAGTAATGGTGTAGACCGCCATGCTTTTTAAAACTTCAGTATTTAAATTTTCTAAATCGGTATTAAACAGTTGGGTGAGTTCTTCAACATTATCACCAAATAAAGCAAATTTGGCTTTGGTCATAAATGATAAGCGATCAGCGTAAAGGGTGCGCGTTACATTTGTAGAACCGTCCGGATTGGATTGAAACGTCCATTTTAAATCGGATGCTTTAATGCGTCCGCTGGTATAATTTTGGATCAGGGAATCGTTAGGATGAGTGGTCTCTGTGGTTAAAGTTTCTGAAGATTTCCAAAAATAGGAGCGGTCATGTTCTGTAGAATCAGCTACCGCTTTATAAACGACACTTTTTGGAGCATTAATTGTCGTGCTCTCTGAAATTTTAAAGGAATTAGGTTGAACAGCGACGTAAATGGCCATTCCGATAAATGCAATCAACAGTAAAAATAAGAGGTATTTTAAAATTTTCATCCGTGGTTTTTGTAATGTTAATCAAAGATAGACAATTTTATAGTATCTTAATATATATTACATTTGTTGTATACTAATTTAAAAATGAACTGATGAACTTAAAAATGATGTTCGGATTTGCCTTGGCAATGAGCTTGACTTATTCCTGCAATGACGAATCAAAAACAAATACTGTCGCAGATGCGGATTCAGTTGCGTACAAAGACAACACGGCACCATTTGATTATAATGTGGAGCAATTTGCCGATATTAAAATTTTGCGCTATCAAATTCCAGGATGGGAAAATTTGACCTTAAAAGAGCAAAAACTAGTCTACTATCTTACGCAAGCAGGACTGGCGGGCCGTGATATTATGTGGGATCAAAACTACCGTCACAATTTGGAAATCAGAAATGCTTTAGAAACTGTATACACGACCTATGAAGGCGATAAATCGTCTGACGATTGGAAAGCTTTTGAAACCTATTTAAAGCGAATTTGGTTTGGGAATGGAATTCATCACCATTATTCTAATGATAAGATGAAACCGGAATTTTCTCAGGACTATTTAAAAACGGTGTTGGCGGAATCCAATGCAACCTTAGAAGGTGAAGCATTTGAAGTTATCTTTAATGACACAGATGCTAAAAAGGTAAATCAGGCCAAAGGTGTCGATAATGTAGCCCAATCTGCCGTTAATTTTTACGGTCCAAATGTGACCACTGCTGATGTGGAGAAATTTTACAAAACTAAAAAATCGCCCAATCCCGAAAAACCATTATCTCACGGACTTAATTCTAAATTATTCAAAGAGAATGGCCAAGTTAAAGAATTGGTTTACAAATCTGGCGGACTTTACGGTGAGGCTATAGATGAAATTATAAAATGGTTGGAATTGGCAAAAGGCGTGGCTGAAAACCAAGCCCAAGGCGATGCTTTAGGCTTGTTGATCGACTATTACAAAACCGGAGATTTACAGACTTGGGATGACTACAACGTTGCTTGGACGGCGGCTACGGCCGGTAATGTGGACTACATCAACAGTTTTATAGAAGTGTATAATGATCCTTTAGGTTACACTGGGTCTTATGAAAGCATCGTTCAAATCAACGATTTTGACATGTCTCAAAAAATGAAGGTATTATCTGATAATGCCCAATGGTTTGAAGACAATTCGCCATTAATGGACGCTCATAAAAAGAAAAACGTCGTTGGGGTAACTTACAAAGTTGTGAATGTTGCAGGTGAAGCTGGAGATGCATCGCCAAGTACGCCGATTGGAGTCAATTTGCCAAATGCAAACTGGATCCGTGCCGAGGTAGGTAGTAAGTCCGTTTCTCTTGGAAACATTATCAACGCTTATAACAACGCAGGAAGTTCAGGCCGATTGAAAGAGTTTGTTCACGATGAAGAAGAATTAAAGTTGGAAGAACAATACGGACAAGTAGCAGACAAATTACACACTGCATTACATGAGGTTATTGGTCATGCTTCTGGGCAATTAAACCCTGGCATTGGCGAAACTAAAGAAACTCTGAAAACTTATGCGTCTACCTTAGAGGAAGGACGTGCTGATTTGGTAGGACTTTATTATCTGTACAATCCTAAATTACAAGAACTTGGATTGGTAGACGATTGGAAAAAAGTGGGAATGGCTGCGTATGATGGCTATATCCGCAACGGTTTGATGACGCAGCTGATCCGTTTGAATTTGGGTGATGATGTAGAAGAATCCCACATGAGAAACAGACAGTGGGTGAGTGCTTGGGTGTTTGAAAAAGGTCAAAAAGACAATGTCATTGAAAAAGTAACCCGTGATGGTAAAACGTACTACAATATTAACGACTACGACAAATTGCACGAGCTTTTCGGCCAATTGTTACGTGAAACACAACGCATCAAATCTGAAGGCGATTACAACGCGGTTGAAGCACTAGTTGAAGATTATGGAGTTAAAGTTGACCAAACCGTACATGCAGAAATTTTAAAAAGAAACGAGCAATTTACAGGTGCACCTTACAGCGGATTTGTAAATCCCGTATTGGTTCCAGAAATGGATGACAATGGTGAAATTACTGCGATTAAAGTAACTCAGCCAGAATCCTTTCCTGCTCAAATGTTAGAATACAGTAAAACATATAGCTTTTTAAAAGGCGATGAATAATTCAATAAGACAAAGCAAAAACAGAAAAGCAGGATAATTCAATCTCCTGCTTTTTGTATTTTATTAATCTTGTCACAGAGAATATTGCTCTGTAGTTATTAATGAGATACTCGTGCTTAGGAGCTTACACAATAATGTATTTTACGACGCTAATCATCACGATAAAGCCAATAAAAGCGAGCAAAATCCAGAGACTTCCTTTATAATGTTTTCGGTGAAGTTTTAAATCTTTCCGGTAGGTGTAAAACAAAACTATGGCAAAAACAATTGCAAATAAACCTCCAAAAATCAATTGACCATTTGTAAACATAGTGCTATTTTTATGCAAAATTACTCAAACTATTGTAATACGGGACTAGGATGTGTTAAAAAAGAGGATGAGTTGGACAAAGTTTGAATTTTTATTTAAGGCTATCCATTTAAGAAAAAATAAGATCATGAAAGATAAAATTGAGGCCGTCAAGGCTTTCCATACCGCATTTAAAATTGGACATCGAGAAACCCCTCAAGCCGATTTGGGCATGGCAAAAAACTTGCTCCGCTATAAATTGATGCGAGAAGAAAAAGAAGAATATCTAGAAGCGGCGAATTCTAACGACTTGGTTGAGGTAGCCGATGCCTTAGGCGATATGCTCTATATTTTATGCGGTACCATTATAGAACATGGGTTGCAACATAAGATTGAAGAAGTGTTTGACGAAATTCAAAAAAGCAATATGAGCAAATTAGGTGCTGATGGCGAACCGATCTATCGTGAAGATGGAAAAGTGATGAAAGGCCCTGATTATTTTATTCCTAAAATTAAGTCAATTCTGGAAGCGTAATTTTTTTTTATAAAATGAATACCGTTGTGCAGGTTGGTTTGATAGTAACGTATATAGAGCAAAGAGCCAGGATTCAGGACGGTATTTCTAGTAGAAAAAGATTTTTCATTCTGAAGTTATGTGCTCAATCGCTATTGAGTTAAACCAAGTTCAACATTGAAAAACGAAGCCTTACTTTTTAGAATCTTTTTCTATTTAGAGGTATTGGATCATTGGAATTTAAATGATCGTAATTTGTCCGGTAGTTGCAAGCAAGTCTATATTTTTGTTTCGATTGCTATCGGGACTAAGAGCGCAGCAATCTTAATTCTATACCCAACCACAATGATTTAAAACAAAAACCCCAAGAATAGTCAGGCTATTGCATTGGGGTTTTAAATGTTAATTGGGTTGAAAGCTTTATACGCCGTATCTCCAACCGTGCTTATCTTCGGCTAAATTGTGCTGAATATTGAGCATTCTATCTTTTAAGGTATCTGCGTATGAATTTTCAATATTTGGAAGTTCATAAAGCTCTTCAAGATGCTCAAAAGCTGAAATAGCACTAATTACTGCTGCAGTTCCTGCACCAAAAATTTCTTTTAATGAACCGTCTTTGGCCGCTTTTTTAAGTTCCGTTACCGTAATAGGTCTCACGTCAACTTCAATCCCATTGTCTTTTGCCAATTGTATGATGCTTCGTCGTGTCACACCATCTAAAATACGATCACTGATTGGCGCTGTAATTAAAGTGTCATTAATTCTGAAGAACACATTCATTGTCCCAGCTTCTTCCAATTTCTCATGAGTATCGGCATCCGTCCAAATGATTTGCTGAAAACCTCTTTTTTGAGCTAAACTGGTTGGGTAAAACTGTGCTGCATAATTTCCTGCTGCTTTGGCAAAACCTACACCGCCATTGGCTGATCTACTAAATTTTTCGGCAACTAAAACTTTAATTTTGCTCGTGTAATATGCTTTTGCTGGCGAACAGATGATCATAAATCTATAATTCTCTGATGGCGAAGCTGAAATCGCAGGATCGGTAGCGATGATAAAAGGTCTGAGGTATAATGAATTCCCTTTTCCAGTTTTAATCCATTCACTATCCATTTGTAGCAATTTGGTGATGCCTTCAAAGAAGTATTCTCTAGGAAATTCTGGCATGGCCAAACGTGCTGCAGATTTATTGATGCGGTTATAATTATCTTCCGGTCTGAACATCCAAACTTTGCCATCCGCATCTTTATAAGCCTTCATACCTTCAAATACTGCCTGCCCGTAATGAAACACTCGTGCAGAGGGGTCCATGGTCATTGGTTGGTAAGGAATAATTTTAGGCGTTTGCCATGCATTGTTTTCAAAGTCACATATAAACATATGGTCGGTAAAGATTCTCCCAAATGTTAAGTTTTCAAAATCAACAGCGTCAATTTTAGAAGTCTCTGATTTTACGATATCGATTTCGTGTGAAGTATGTTTTGTCATCTTATTTTGTTTGATGGTGCAAATTTAGTCATTTATTGCAGTATAAAAAATCAAAAAAAATGTTTTAAAAAAAAGTTATATTTGTCGGTATAAAATTTATTAAAATCAGCATATTATGAAAAATTTGCTTATAGTTTTGGGGCTTTTACTAACAGTGGTTGCTTGCAAAACGGAAGATAAAAAAGTCCAGGAACAAGCCATAGAAAAAGAGGTTGTTAAGTATACTTCAGTTGGAAAGGAGATTTCTGCGGATGCGGCAAAATCCACCTCAGAAATGGGGCAAACCTATATGGCGATGGCGATAGGTGATACCATCACCACAAAAATGATCGGTACAGTTGACGAAGTGTGTCAATCTAAAGGCTGTTGGATGAAACTTGATCTTAAAGACGGCCACCAAGTGATGGTAAAATTTAAGGACTACGGCTTTTTTATGCCTAAAGATATTGCTGGGCAAGAAGTGATCCTGCATGGAAAAGCGTATGTAAATGAAGTTCCAGTAGACGAACAACGCCATTATGCTGAAGATGCAGGAAAATCTGCTGAAGAAATTGCTGCCATTATTGAGCCTAAAAAGACATTTTCTTTTGAAGCTGATGGTGTATTGCTAAAAGGCGAATAAGATTTGCGCAGGCATATTATAACTACGGCTGATGGTTCAAAAACCATCCAAATAGAAGACTGGGATGAACAGTACCATTCCATTCATGGTGCCATACAAGAAGCAAACCACGTGTATATGAAGCATGGTTTGCTTTTTTATTTGGAAACAAAGGGCTATTCACGACTTGAAACAAGTTTAGCAGAAGGTACCGAACGACTCTGCATTCTAGAAATCGGCTTTGGCACGGGGCTCAATTCCTTTTTGACTTTATTAGAGGCCGAACACTATCCGGTAAACATTGAATATGTTGGTATAGAAGCATTTCCTATTTCCATAGAGGAGATGCAGGCGCTAAACTATGTAGAAGAATTAAAAGTCTCAGATCGCGCCATGCTTTTTAATCAGTTGCACACGAGTGCATGGGAAGAAGCTGTGTTATTAACGCCTCAGTTTACGCTGCACAAACAGCAGAAATTTTTTAAAGATATCACCGCCAAGAATCAGTTTGATTTGATTTACTTTGATGCGTTCGGCGCGCGTGTTCAACCCGAACTTTGGACCGCTGAAATTTTCAAAATCATGTACGACGCCCTAAAACCGGAAGGTGTTTTGGTGACTTATGCCGCTAAGGGCAGTGTACGCCGTGCAATGCTGGAAGTGGGCTTTAGCATCGAAAAGCTCCCTGGCCCACCTGGGAAAAGAGAAATGTTGAGAGCTACAAAAAAGCTGTAGAGATAACGTTTGGGGGCACTCTCTGACGCTTCTTAGTAAGAATTTTCAGGTTCAGATTTTACTAATTAATTTACCTGCCTACGTCGGTATTGGAACCTTATTGATGAGGCATCCACTAAATTGGCGTTAATTATGTTAAACCTAAGGTAAAGTGCTAAACTATGAACACCTCATTTACTAACTTTATGAAAAGCACCACATAGATGACGATATTAATTACAGGAGCAACGGGTTTGATTGGGAAGGAGATTGTAAAACGCTGTCATGAGCAGGATATTTCCGTCCACTATTTAACCACATCAAAAGAAAAGATCAAAACTCAAGACAATTATAAAGGGTTCTATTGGAATCCGAAAGAAGGGGTTATTGATGCCAAATGTTTTAACGAGGTAGATGCTATCATTAATTTAGCCGGTGCCACCATTGCTAAGCGATGGACGAACAGTTACAAAAAAGTGATACTTGAAAGTCGTGTCAACACCTTGCAATGCCTTAAGAAGGCGCTATCAGAGGTTGAAAATCATCAGATCTCACATATTCTATCTGCAAGTGCTGTAGGATTTTATCCTGATTCATTCACTAAATATTATGAGGAATCCTGTACAAAAGTTTCCCCAACCTTTTTGGGAGAGGTCGTGGAAACATGGGAGGCTGCTGTAGATGAATTTGCCGAATTAGGGCTAATGGTGTCAAAAGTAAGAATCGGATTGGTTTTGGATGATCAAGAAGGTGCATTGCCACAAATTGTGAAGCCTACAGCACTCGGTTTGGGAGCACCATTTGGATCTGGAGACCAATGGCAATCTTGGATTCACGTCCATGATTTGTCCAAGATTTTTGTACATATCATTCAAGAGGAATTGGAAGGTATTTACAATGGGGTTGCGCCTAACCCGATCACCAATACAGAACTTACCAAGGCCGTTGCCAAAGCGGTGAACAAACCCTTAATTTTACCTAATATTCCAAAATTCGCCATGAAATTGGTTTTAGGAGAAATGCATATTTTGCTCTTTGAAAGCCAACGCGTGAGCTCTAAAAAAATAGAAGACACTGGCTTCCATTTTACCTATTCCAACATTCAACCAGCTTTAGAAGATTTGCTACAACCTAATGTGTCAAATGGCTAAACGGCCTATTATGGCAGACTTATTTCCAAGGTTTTATGCTCTCTAAACTACTTTGCTTCCAAACTTTCTAACTCCAAATGTTAGGGCTAACAACCTTATGAATTTCTAGTTCATCTTCTCTAAATAAGGTGCATTTTTATTTATCTAACATGTTTCAAAATTCAGTGCACTTACTTTTTATAATTATTTCGTGACATTTTGACATTTTATAATTAATGGCAGTACTTTTGCCAATTGAAAAATGAAGATTTAAAATGAAGTTCAAAAAGATGAGCAAAAAAGATAAAAATGTAGACGTTGAATCAAACGTTGAGGACCCTTTAAATGATACTCCACAAACTGAGGAGTTAAGTGTTGAAGAGCAGTTACAAGAAGACTTAGGCAAAGAGAAAGATAAGTTTTTAAGGTTATTTGCAGAATTTGAAAACTATAAAAAACGCACTATCAAAGAGCGTATGGATTTATTTAAAACCGCAGGCCAAGAGGTGATTCTGTCACTTTTGCCAGTTTTGGATGATTTTGATAGAGCACTTAACGAAATCATTAAGTCAGATGAGAAGGACTTGGTAGAAGGTGTTAAATTGATCCGTAACAAATTTAAAAACACACTAGAAAGTAAAGGTTTGGAAGAAGTTACCGTTGAAAAAGGTGACGTTTTTAATGCTGATCTGCACGAAGCCATTACTCAGATTCCTGCACCCTCTGACGATTTAAAAGGTAAGATCGTAGATGTTATCGAAAAAGGTTACAAGCTGGGTGACAAAGTGATTCGTTTTCCTAAAGTAATTACAGGATCATAAACCAGCGAGTACTTAGTTAAGGAATAGAATAGAAATACTATACAATGAAGGAAGATTATTACGACATACTGAAAATAGATAAAAGTGCTTCGGCTAGCGACATTAAAAAAGCGTATAGAAAGAAGGCTATTAAATACCATCCGGATAAAAATCCGGACGACAAGGCGGCAGAAGACATGTTCAAAAAAGCGGCTGAAGCTTATGAGGTACTGAGCAACCCGGAGAAAAAGGCGCGTTACGACCAATTTGGCCATCAAGCTTTTCAAGGCGGTGGCGGTTTTAATGGAGGCAGCATGAATATGGAGGACATCTTTAGCCAATTTGGCGATATTTTTGGTGGCGGCTTTGGCGGCGGCGGCGGATTTTCAGGCTTTGGTGGCGGCTTTGGCGGTCAGCAAAGACGGGTTAAAGGCAGCAATTTAAGAATCAGAATTACGCTCACCCTAGAGGAAATTGCTAACGGCGTCGAAAAGAAATTAAAAGTTAAGCGTAAAATTCAGGCAGCGGGAACTACCTATAAAACCTGTTCAACTTGTAACGGTTCTGGGCAAGTGATGCGTGTTACAAACACCATTTTAGGACGTATGCAAACCGCTTCACCATGTACAACGTGTGGTGGGGTTGGTGAGATGATTGACAAAAAACCAGCTGATGCTGATGCGCAAGGCTTGGTCATCCAAGAAGAGACCGTGTCTGTAAAAATTCCTGCGGGAGTAGTTGACGGGATGCAGTTGAAAGTGTCAGGAAAAGGTAATGAAGCGCCCGGAAATGGAATTTCAGGAGATTTATTGGTGGCCATTCAAGAAGAGGAGCACAGTACCCTAAAACGTGAAGGAGATAACTTGCATTATGATTTGTATGTAAGTTTACCCGATGCCGTTCTAGGAAACAGTCAAGAGATCGATACCGTTACTGGTAAAGTCAGAATCAAAATTGAACCAGGAGTACAATCTGGTAAGATTTTGCGTTTGAGAGGTAAAGGGATTCCAAGTATCAACGGATATGGCAAAGGTGATTTGTTGGTGCATATTAATGTGTGGACTCCTAAAACATTAAATAAAGAACAAAAAGACTTTTTTGAAAGGATGCGCGATGACGAGCATTTTCTTCCTAAACCAGAAAGTTCAGATAAATCATTTTTTGAGAAAGTAAAAGATATGTTTTCATAATCAAGGAGTTATTTATTAAAAAAGACTATATTTGAGTATCAC
>Ga0114916_1000815_pt1 | contig 19349 bp, 11 predicted proteins | sample MalvirAntarct_66_FD_83501 | JGI IMG/M metagenome (GOLD analysis project Ga0114916, IMG submission 83501) | Marine viral communities from the Global Malaspina Expedition - Malaspina viral metaG Antarct_66 | ecosystem: Environmental > Aquatic > Marine > Oceanic | place: West Anvers Island... | reverse complement strand
TGAAGCGCCTTTCAGCAAATTGTCAATAATGCTCGTTATCAAAAGTTTATTGTTGTGTTTGTGCAAATGAAGTATGCATTTATTGGTGTTAACCACTTGTTTTAAATGGATGTCTTCATCTGAAACTACTGTAAATGCGGCATCTTGATAATAGGTTTTATAGAGCGTTTTCGCATCGTTCAAACTGCCTTCAAAATCGGTGTAGGCCGTGGCAAAAATCCCTCTGGAAAAATTCCCTCGGTTGGGCACAAAAATGACCTCAGATGTAGACTTTTTCTGTAAGTCCTGGATACGCTCATTGATTTCTCCCAAATGTTGGTGGGTGAACGCTTTATAATGCGAAAAATTGTTATCGCGATAGGTGAAATGGGTGGTTTCAGACAGTGACGTGCCAGCGCCTGTTGATCCAGTAACGGCGTTAACATGCACATCACTTTTTAACAGTTGAAATGTGGCCAAAGGCAAAATCGCCAATTGAATGGCTGTTGCAAAACACCCTGGATTTGCAATATAGTTGGCTTTTTTGATGGCTTCCTTATGCAATTCTGGTAATCCGTAAACAAAATGATTGCCTTGAAAATCACGATCCGCTTCCAGTCTAAAATCATTGCTTAAATCGATGATTTTAGTTTTAGACGAAAAGTTATGACTCTCTAAAAACGCTTTCGAATTACCGTGCCCCAAGCACAAAAATAAAACGTCAACTTCAGGATTAATGGTGCTAGAGAACTCTAAATCTGTGCTGCCCACTAAATCTTGATGCACCTTGTGAATTTTATTTCCAGCGTTTGAGGTGCTGTAAATAAAATTAAGGTTCGTTTGTGGATGGTTCAGGAGCAACCGGATCAATTCGCCCGCCGTATAACCTGCACCTCCAATAATACCAACGTCTATCATGATTCTGAATTTACTTGGTGATAAATTTTATTTTGATTCCCAACGATTTTAATAAATCCTTTGGCCTCATCTGCCGTCCATCCTTTGTTGATTTCACCATAACTGCCGAATTTGGCATTCATCAAATCGTGAGCAGAACTGATACCGTCTAACATAAAATGATACGGTTTTAAGGTCACTACAACATCTCCGGAAACATTTTTCTGGCTGCTTTCCAAAAACGCCTCAATGTTGCGCATCACAGGGTCTAAATACTGACCTTCGTGTAAGTGCATGCCGTAGAAGCTAGAGAGGTACTCCTTATGTTGCAACTGCCATTTGGTAAGCGTGTGCTTTTCCAGTAAATGGTGTGCTTTAATTGTAATCAATGCTGCTGCAGCTTCAAAACCGACACGTCCTTTAATTCCCACAATGGTATCACCAACATGAATGTCACGGCCAATTGCGTACGCAGATGCAATTTTATTTAAGGCTTCAATATTTTTTTCTGGCGCATCAGAATTGCTATTCAGCGCTGTAAACTGTCCATTTTTGAAGGTTAAGGTGACTTTTTCTTCGCCTTCTTTGGTCAACTGCGATGGGTACGCGTGTTCTGGTAATGATTTTTCTGAAGTTAAGGTTTCTTCACCACCAACGCTTGTTCCCCAAAGCCCTTTATTGACAGAGTATTTGGCTTTTTCCCAAGACATGTCTACACCGTTCTTTTTCAGGTAATCGATTTCTTCCTGTCTTGATAATTTCAAATCTCTAATTGGTGTGATAATTTCAATATGAGGCGCCAAGGTTTGGAAAATCATATCAAATCGTACCTGATCATTTCCTGCACCAGTACTACCGTGAGCGATATACTGCGCATCGATACTTTTGGCATATTCTACAATTTCAATGGCTTGAATGATACGTTCCGCACTTACAGATAGTGGATAACTGTTATTTTTCAAGACATTGCCATAAATCAAATACTTGATTACTTTATCGTAATAGGAGGCTACAGCATTTAAATTTTTATAGGTAGAAACGCCCATTTTGTAGGCATTGGATTCAATAGTACTAATTTCTTCAGAGGTAAATCCGCCTGTATTCACACTTACGGCGTGCACTTCGTACCCCAAATCCTTACTTAAATGTACCGCACAATACGAGGTGTCCAATCCGCCGCTATAGGCTAAAACTAATTTTTTGCTCATGATTTATCTTTTTTTAAAAACAAAGCCTGTTTGATTTGCTTTAATCTTTGAAATGTTTTGGTTTTTATATGCTGAGGTTCGGTGCTGTCTTTTGCTTTCGGATCAAATAACATGCCCGTACAGAGGCACATTTTCTGCTCCGTACGTTGCAATACATCATAGTTTTTGCACGTTTGACAGCCGTTCCAGAAACTTTGATCGTCTGTTAATTCTGAAAAGGTAACGGGTTTGTAACCCAATTCGCTGTTCATTTTCATAACCGCTAAGCCTGTAGTAATGCTGAAAACTTTAGAATCTGGAAATTTCTCTCTAGAATGTTGAAAAATACGGGCTTTTATTTTTTTGGCTAGGCCCTGTTCCCTGTAGTCTGGATGTACAATTAATCCGGAATTAGCCACGAACTTCCCGTGGCTCCATGCTTCGATATAACAGAAACCAGCAAAGGTGTCGCCATCTAAAGCGATCACGGCATTCCCATTTTCCATTTTAGTAGTGACATATTCTGGTGTACGTTTCGCAATGCCTGTGCCTCTTACTTTTGCGGATTCAGCAATGGTGTCGCAAATGATCTGTGCATAGATAGCATGAGATTTATTAGCAATAACAATGTCCATTGTTCTTGATGTTTAGAATTAAAAAAAATTAAAGATATGTTGTCGGAAATACGGAACCGGACTCACCTAAGTTCCAATAATGAAGCGCACCCTTAAGGGCGGCGGAACAGAAAATGACATGTCCTGACACGATTGCTATCTGCGGCAACTGAATTTGAAAGGGAAAATATGTGTGATGATTTGATCAAAGTGTAAAAAATAGAAATACGTTAGCGACTCTTTTTAGGTTAGAATGCACAGCGTCTGCGCAACATGCGTGCGGGACTTGATGGACGTATTTTATTTTTCATTATAATCATAAATCAAATGTAATATTTTATTTAACAACTCAATTTAATTTTAACTTTTTTTAAAGGATATAATCTGTGCTAACAAAATTTGAGGCTTTGCTCTCTAAAAGATTTTTCAGGATGGCATTGTTATAGGCATTGTCCTTTGATGCCACAAAAGTTCTGATGGAAAAGGAACGTAAAGCGTCATGGACACTTAAAGTGGCCACCGCAGAATCTTTACGCCCTGTAAAAGGATACACATCTGGCCCACGTTGGCAAGAGCTATTTAAATTAACTCTACACACCAAGTTTACCAACGTATCAATTAGCGGCGCCAAGGTTTTTATGTCACTACCAAACAAACTCACTTGCTGTCCGTAATTGGATTCTGCCATGTCATCTAGTGGTTCGTCAATATCTTTAAATGACAGTACAGGAATCACAGGTCCAAATTGTTCTTCCTGAAACACACGCATGTCTTTGCTGACAGGATATAGCACTGCAGGGAAAATGTAGTTATCCGTGGTTTCGCCGCCTTTTACATTTAAAATGGAGGCACCTTTAGCAAGCGCATCATCAATTAATTCTTGTATGTATTGCGGTTTATCAGGTTCTGGTAAAGGCGTTAATTTCACTCCAGATTCCCACGGATTTCCAAATTTTAGAGCATCTACTCTTTTAACAAAACGCTTATTAAATTCGTCTACAATGGCTTCATGCACGTAGACTATTTTTAGCGCTGTACAACGTTGTCCGTTAAATGACGTCGTACCGGCAATACATTCGTCAATAGCCAAATCTAAATCGGCATCTTTTAGAACAATCGCAGGGTTTTTCGCCTCCAAACCTAACACCAAACGGAGTCGGTTACTTTTAGGGTGTTCGTTTTGCAAGGCATTGGCCGATTTACTATTACCGATAAGCGCTAACACATCAATCTTTCCGGATTGCATGATTGGGGTAGCAACCGTTCGGCCGCGACCGTAAATGATGTTGACCACACCTTTAGGAAAACTACTTTGAAACGCTTCCAACAAAGGCGATATCAACAAAACTCCAAACTTTGCAGGTTTAAAAATGGCGGTGTTACCCATGATTAATGCTGGGATCAATAGCGCAAATGTTTCGTTTAATGGATAGTTATAAGGACCTAAACATAATACCACACCAAGAGGTCCTCTTCGGATATGTGCATAAACCCCTTCATTTTTTTCAAACTTGGCGTTATCACGATCCAATTGTTTATACTCTTCAATGGTGTCGTAGATGTAATCCACGGTTCTATCAAATTCTTTTTCTGAATCTGGTAGGGATTTACCAATTTCCCACATCAGCAATTTCACGATTGCATCACGCTTGGTTTTCATTTGGGTCACAAACGTTTCCATACAGGCAATTCGGTCGTTTACCTTCATTGTGGGCCATAGACCTTGACCTTTATTATAGGCATTTACAGCAGCATCCATAGCTTCTAAAGCTTCTTGTTCGCCTAAAGTCGGAATTGTGCCCAACAAGGTTGGAGCGTAGTTTTGAGTTGAAGAAATGGTAGAATACACCTCTGAGCTTTCTCCAGACCAGGGTCTTAATTCGCCATCAACTAAATAGTTATTTTGATGGATCAGTGATTTTATTTGATACTGTTCTGGAATGTTCATAAAGTTATGTTTAGACTAAAAATTGAAATAAATCGGGTTTGTCATTAAGGTAATCTCCGTAGAAATTGCGGAGTTTCATTTTGGTAATTAAGGGCTCTAAATCATCTGACGATTTTAGTTCCAATCCTACCACAGCCGCACCATTTTCGCGATTGGTTTTCTTGGTGTATTCAAAATAAGTGATGTCATCCGTAGGGCCTAAGATGTCGACCACAAACTCACGTAATGCACCCGCACGTTGCGGGAATTTGATGATGAAGTAATGTTTTAAGTTCGCATATAAGAGGGCACGTTCTTTAATTTCAGCAGTTCTGGTGATGTCATTATTACTGCCACTGATGATACAAATGACATTTTTACCTTTTATCTCATCCGCATATTGGTCTAAGGCAGCGATACTCAAGGCCCCCGCAGGCTCTACCACGATGGCATCCTTGTTGTAAAGATCGAGGATGGTTTCGCAAACTTTACCTTCTTCCACCGTAATCATATCGTGTAAATTTTGTTGACAGATGGCAAAATTCAAATCGCCCACCCGTTTTACCGCGGCACCATCTACAAAATTCTCAATGTCTTTTAATTCGGTGTTGCGCTTGTTGGCTAAAGATGTGGTCATAGAAGGCGCCCCTTTAGGCTCTACACCAATAATCTTGGTTTGTGGCGATAATTGCTTAAATACTGAAGATAAACCAGCCGATAGTCCACCTCCACCCACCGGAACAAACACATAATGAATAGGATGTTGTGCTTGGTCAATAAGTTCTAAACCTACTGTGGCCTGACCTTCAATGACTTTTTCATCATTAAAAGGATGGATAAAAGTTTTATTTAAACGCTCACATTCCAATATTGCCGCTTTATTGGCATCATCAAACGTATCACCCACTAACACCACTTCAATAAAATCTTCCCCAAACATGGTTACTTGATCTACTTTTTGTTGTGGCGTTGGAGATGGCATAAAGATAGTGCCCTTTATCTTCAACAATTTACAGGATAACGCCACGCCCTGTGCATGATTTCCTGCACTGGCGCAAACAATTCCGTTTTCAATTTGAAGAGACGTCAAGGAAGACATTTTATTGTAAGCACCTCTAATTTTATAGGAGCGTACTTGCTGTAAATCCTCACGCTTAAAATTAATATTTGCCTCAAATTGTTTTGAGTACCTATGGTTTTGCATTAAGGGTGTCACCTCAGCGACATCCTGTAGTTTTTTGGCCGCAGCTTCAACAGCGGCTAAACTTGGGGAATAGATTTTAGTTTCAACGTTCATCAGACTTCTTTAGAGGCAGGAATTGCTTCCTGCCTTAATTATACATGCGTTCGATTGTTACACTAACACTGAATCTTCAACTTCAGCATCTGTTTTGATAACCTTCATGGCCGTCATTGCAGCTCTTAATCGTTTCCCTACCGTTTCAATAGGGTGGTTTCTAATGGCGTCATTAACCGCAATCAACTCTTGATTGTCTATACTGTTGGAATCTGAAAACGATTTTCCGATGGTGTTTGGATCGACATTTTTCATAAAATCTTCCAACAAAGGCTTACAGGCATGGTCAAATAAATAGCAACCATATTCTGCGGTATCAGATATAACACGGTTCATTTCGTAGAGTTTTTTTCTGGCGATGGTGTTGGCGATTAATGGCAATTCGTGAAGGGATTCATAGTAAGCCGAATCTTCAATAATACCAGCGCTCACCATAGTTTCAAAAGCCAACTCAACCCCAGATTTCACGAAAGCAACTAAAAGCACTCCGTGATCAAAATAGGTTTGTTCAGTAATATGGTCTGGAGTCAATTCTGTTTTTTCAAAGGCGGTTTCACCTGTCGCAGCGCGCCATTTTAATAAGTCGGCATCATCATTCGCCCAATCTTCCATCATGGTTTGGGAGAAATGACCAGAGATGATATCGTCCATATGTTTTTCAAATAATGGTTTTAGAATGGTCTTTAATTCTTCAGACAATTCATTGGCTTTTATTTTTGCCGGATTTGATAAACGGTCCATCATGTTGGTAATGCCGCCATGTTTTAGTGCTTCGGTAATGGTTTCCCAACCTAATTGAATCAATTTTGCAGCATAATTGGCATTTACACCTTCTGCAACCATTTTGTCAAAAGCCAGGATTGATCCTGTTTGAAGCACCCCACAAAGGATGGTTTGCTCCCCCATTAAATCACTTTTTACTTCAGCAATAAACGATGATGCCAATACTCCCGCACGGTCGCCACCAGTAGCCACAGCGTATGCTTTCGCCTGTTCCCAACCTTTTTGCTCTGGATTATTTTCTGGATGTACCGCTATTAATGTTGGTACCCCAAAGCCACGCTTGTATTCTTCACGAACTTCAGTTCCAGGACATTTAGGCGCTACCATGATGACCGTAAGATCTTCACGTATTTTAGTGCCTTCTTCCACGATATTAAAACCGTGGGAATAACTTAAGGTTGCGCCTTTTTTCATCAACGGCATGACGGTTTTAACAACATCCGTATGTTGTTTGTCTGGCGTTAAATTCAATACCAAATCAGCTGAAGGAATTAATTCCTCATAAGTACCCACTTCAAAGTCGTTTGAAGTGGCATTTTTATAGGATGCACGTTGCTCCTTAATGGCTGCATCCCGTAACGCGTAAGAAATGTCTAAGCCGGAGTCGCGCATGTTTAAACCTTGATTCAAACCTTGGGCGCCACAGCCTACAATTACTATCTTCTTTCCTTTTAAAGCATTTATCCCGTCTTCAAATTCAGAAGCGTCCATAAATCGGCACTGTCCCAATTGCTCTAATTGTTGTCTTAATGGTAATGTGTTGAAATAATTTGACATGATAATTGTTTTTTTAATGTTGAAATGCTTCCAGCATTTTTGATATTTTCATTTCGTCTTTGGTCACTGCAATGCGTCCTGAACGCGTGAATTGCATGATTCCGAAAACACTTAATTCGCGGTATAATATTTCTAATTCTTCTCTACGCCCTGATTTTTCGATAACGAAAAACTCTCTGTTGACGGTTACAATTCGGGCGTTATTATCTTTGATGATTGTTTCAATTTGCTGACGTTCATCAAACAATAGATTTGACTTGATTTTAAATAAGCAGGATTCCTGATAAATAGTCTCATCTTCAGTATGGAAATAAGCCTTTATGACCTCAACTTGTTTTTCAATCTGACCGATGATTTTCTTCATCTGAGCTTCTTGAAGTTTCACAACGAGAGTCCATTTAGAGACATTTTCAATTTCAGAACCTGAAGAATTGATACTCTCAATATTGATGTGACGACGTTGAAATATGGCCGAAATACGATTCAATAACCCAATGTTATTTTCGGTATAGATGGTTACGGTATATGCTATTGGTTCACTCATGTTTATATTATCGTTTTAATTGATAATGGTTTTTCTCTTCTCTCTGTTCTCTATTCTTTGTTCTCTTTTCTCAAAAAGACCTATTCCAATCGAATATCTGAAACACTAGCTCCTGTAGGAATCATCGGGAAGACATTGCCTTCTTTTTCTACTCTTACCTCTAAAAAGTAAGGCCCTTCACAAGCCATCATCTCTTCAACAGCCGCTTTTAAATCTTCTCTTTTTGTTACTTTCTGAGCATCTATATAGTAGCCTTTTGCGATTGCCACAAAATCAGGGTTGGTCATTTCAGTTGATGCATAACGTTTTTCGAAAAACAACTGTTGCCATTGGCGAACCATTCCTAAGAACTCATTGTTTAGGACCACAATTTTTACCGGTACTTTTTGTTGAAAGATGGTGCCCAATTCCTGAATGGTCATTTGGTAACCGCCATCGCCTATAATGGCCACCACATCTCGCTCTGGAGCGGACATTTTTGCGCCAATGGCCGCAGGTAGTGCAAAGCCCATAGTTCCTAATCCTCCAGAAGTGATGTTGCTTTTGGTGGTGGTGAATTCAGCATATCTACAAGCAATCATTTGATGTTGTCCTACGTCAGAAACTATAGCTGCATTGCCTTTGGTGCAAATGTTGATTTCTTTGAGCACCTCGCCCATAGTTAAGCCTTCCTTTGTTGGATATAAATCATCTTTGATGACCTTTTCGTACTCAATGGTATAGAGGTCTTTAAATTCTTGATGCCATTCCGGATGTGAATTGGTTTTAATTAAAGGAAGTAATTGTTTAAGACTTTCTTTAGCATCGCCTAAAACCGCCACGTCAGTTTTGACGTTCTTATCAATTTCTGCAGGATCTATTTCAAAGTGGATCACCTTGGCCTGTTTGGCGTAGGTCGCTAAATTTCCGGTCACACGATCGTCAAATCGCATCCCTATCGCAATTAAAAGATCGCATTCATTAGTCAACACATTAGGTGCATAATTACCATGCATCCCTACCATGCCAATATTTAAAGGGTGGGCCGTCGGGATTGCCGAAGCGCCAAGAATGGTCCACGCTGCAGGGATTCCTGCTTTTTCCATAAGTGCTTTTAATTCCTCTTCAGCTTCACTTAAAATGATGCCTTGGCCCCAAACGATTAAAGGTTTTTTAGCCGAATTGATGAGCAGGGCAGCAGCCTTCACATCATCAATATCCGTTTTTGGAACCGGATTATAGCTTCTAACGCCTTTGCATTTTTCATAAGAAAAATCAAACTGCTCAAACTGTGCATCTTTAGTGATATCAATTAACACAGGTCCCGGACGGCCGCTTCTGGCGATGTAGAATGCCTTGGCGATCATCTCAGGAATTTGGGATGCTTTTGTAATTTGTTGGTTCCATTTGGTCACAGGGGTGGAAATTCCGATGATATCCGTTTCCTGAAACGCATCGCTCCCCAATAAATGGGACGCCACCTGACCCGTAATGCAGACCATGGGTGTAGAATCTATTTGTGCATCTGCTATTCCTGTAATAAGGTTAGTAGCCCCTGGGCCGGAAGTTGCCATAGCAACCCCAACTTTTCCTGAAATACGTGCGTAACCCTGAGCTGCGTGCGTAGCACCTTGCTCATGACGGGTTAATACGTGATGAATTTGATCTCTAAATTTATAAAGTTCATCATACACCGGCATAATTGCACCCCCTGGATACCCGTAAAGAATGTCTACACCTTCAGCAATAAGACATCTGATAATGGCTTCACTACCTGAAATCCGGATGGTGGAAGCAGTTGTGATTTGTTCTTTTTCTAATGTGTGTGTGTCTTTCATATTAAAAACATGTTTTTCAATCCTTTTTATCCTGATAACTTGCAGGAGGAGTTTCAACTCTTTTAGGTTGTGTATTATTTAGAATTCATCTGTGACACAGCCCTTAGAGGCTGACGACACTGTTTTTGCATATTTATAGAGCACCCCGCGCTCAAATTTTAATTTTGGTGCTGTCCATTTGGCTCTTCTCTTGGCTAACTCATCATCGGAAATTTCGATATTAATCGTGTTGTTAACGGCGTCAATGGCAATGACATCGCCATTTTCAACAAGCGCAATATTCCCACCGTCCTGAGCTTCCGGAGCAACGTGTCCCACTACAAATCCGTGGGAGCCACCAGAAAAACGCCCGTCCGTAATTAGGGCCACATCTTTACCCAAGCCTGCACCCATAATGGATGAGGTTGGTTTTAACATTTCTGGCATTCCCGGACCTCCTTTTGGGCCCTCATAACGGATGATGACCACATCTCCTTTTTTAACTTTACCAGTTTTGATGCCTTCATTAACGGCTATTTCGCCATCAAATACATTGGCGGTACCTCTAAAAGAAAAACCTTCTTTTCCGGTGATTTTTGCCACAGCACCTTCAGTCGCTAGGTTTCCAAATAAGATTCGGATATGACCTGTTTCTTTTATTGGATTACTGAGTTTGCTAATAATGTCTTGGTCTTCCACTAAATTGGGAACATCTTTTAAATTTTCAGCAATGGTTTTTCCGGTGACGGTTAAACAATTGCCATGCAACATGCGGTTATCTAGCATGTATTTTAATACCCCAGGAATCCCGCCTATATTGTGTAAATCTTCCATAGAATATTTGCCGCTTGGTTTCAGATTAGCCAACAATGGGGTGGTGTCGCTAATTTTTTTGAAATCTTCTAAAGTGAACTCTACTTGGGCCGCTTTTGCAATGGCTAAAAAGTGAAGGACGGCATTGGTTGAACCCCCAAGAACCGTCACCAATCGGAATGCATTTTCTAAAGATTCCTTAGTTACAATATCCGATGGTTTGATGTCTCTTTCTAATAATAAACGTACGGCTTCACCTGCTTTGGCAGATTCCACCTCTTTTATATTTCCGTCGCTTACTGCAGGGTTTGAAGAGTTAAATGGCAATGACATCCCCAAGGCCTCAATGGCAGAAGCCATTGTATTTGCCGTGTACATTCCGCCACAGGCACCTGCACCGGGGCAGGCCTTATGGATTACATTTTTATATTCAGCATCATCAATAGTTCCTGCAACTTTTTCGCCATAGGCTTCAAATGCTGAAACGATATCTAATTTCTTTCCATTGTGGCATCCAGAAGCGATTGTTCCACCATACACCAAAACTGAAGGTCTGTTTAAGCGCAGCATCGCCATTAAAGCTCCGGGCATATTTTTGTCACAACCCACTACAGTAATTACACCGTCATAACTCATGGCTTCAACTACAGTTTCAATGGAGTCTGCAATGATATCGCGAGAAGGTAATGAAAAGCGCATTCCCGGTGTCCCGTTAGAGATGCCATCACTCACGCCAATCGTATTGAAAATTAAGCCTACCAATCCGGCATTTTCGGTTCCCTTTTTAACATGTACGGCTAAATCGTTAAGGTGCATGTTACATGGATTGCCTTCATAGCCCGTACTGGCAATGCCGATCATTGGTTTTTTTAAATCCTCATCAGTTAATCCAATGGCATGCAACATTGCTTGTGCCGCTGGAAGTGTAGGATCTTGTGTAACTGTTTTACTGTATTTATTTAATATACTCATAGTGCGTTTGCTAACTTTGATTTGCGTTGCTCCAAAACTTCTTGTTGGTACAACTGCATTAATTTATAACCTAAAGAATCGGTCCATGATAACGGAAATTCGTAATCATCCAATGATTTTAATCCGACCACTTCAGCTGCTGTTCCGGTAAAAAATGAACTGTCTGCTTGTTTTAATTCTTCTAATTTGAAATGTTTTTCTTCCACAGCAATACCTTCTTCCTCACAGATTTCTAAGATGGTTGCCCGGGTGATGCCTGCCATAATGCTGCCCTTTTTTGGAGTATATAACTTTCCGTCTTTTTCCATAAAGATGTTTGCTCCTGAGCATTCCGCCACATTCCCGTGCATGTCCAATAACAAGGCTTCATCATAACCAGCGTCTTTTGCTTCATTAGTGGATAGAACGGAGTTGACATAATGGCCCGTAACCTTTGCTTCTACGAAACACGATTTTGGATTTGGGCGTTCAAAGGATGAGGTTTTGACTCGTAATAAGCGATCGCCCATGAGTTTTCCCCATTCCCAACACTGCATAGTCAAAAATGATTCTTTTGAAGTATAGAGTCCCATATTGGCACCAGTACTGATGAGTGGGCGGATGTAGGCATCTTGAAGATTGTTTTTTTCTAAGAGTTCATAGGTGAGGGCAATAAGGTCAGCAACGGTATAGTTAAATGGGATTCCCATTACATTAGCACCATATTTAAGACGCTCATAATGTGCTTCCGCTCTAAATATTTTAGTGCCTTTGGCTGTTTTATAAGATCTAATGCCTTCAAACACGCCATTGCCGTAGTGCAAGCTTTGGCTATATAAACTACTAGATGCAGTTTCAGGTTTTAGAAATTCACCGTTGTGGTAAATGATTGTTTGGTTGTTACAGTATGCGTTCATAAAGGTTTAAAAGTTTAAAATTAATATAAGCGTTGGGTTGAGTACTTTGGGATTGCTCGGTCAGACTAAACTCAGTGCCATGGTTTTATATTTAATTTATTGTATGTCAGTTGTTTAAGTGGGTTTATTTATGATGTTCAAAATGATAAACTTTCCCATAAAAAAAGCCTGTATCTCAATTGATACAGGCTTTTTTTGGGAATAGCATACTGTATCAACTAACTGGAGCTAATAATAATGACGCTAATAATGATGTTGTTCTGTTGCATTGGGTAAAATATTTTAATTTAAAATAGGATGAACTGCTTGTTTTAAGTTCCTCTTTTTGCACTTTTCAAAACTGTGTGATACTAAAAAAGCCTTCCAATTAGAGGAAGGCTTCAGTTATATTTTTTTAAACTTAGTGTACCATTCCTCCTCAGCGTGACAAAATCACGATGCTAATAATAGAAATAATAGGGAAGTTTTGTTTTTTCATTTGTTAGTCAAAAATCACAAAAGATTTTTGTAAAACCTAATTTATGTCTTAGAAATTTCTTAATTTTTTTAAATTCTTGGCAAATCGTTGTCGTCTTTAAGAGGTAAATTAGAGCTGCCCATGAGATATTTATCGACGTGGTGGGCGGCTTGGCGGCCTTCTGAAATGGCCCAAACAATTAAGGATTGGCCGCGGCGCATATCTCCAGCGCTAAAAATTCCGGGAACGGTCGTGGCGTAATCCGTGGTTGCAGCTTTTATGTTGGTTCTAAAATCCATTTCGAGACCAAATTGCTCTGCCAGTGTTTTTTCTGAACCTGTAAAGCCTAAGGCCAACAACACCATATCGCATTCCCACTGTTTTTCTGTATTAGGGAGTTCTCTAAGTTCAGGGCGTTGGCCTTCATTAAAAATCCACTCCACTTCCACAGTTTTTAATCCGATGAGGTTTCCATTTTTATCTCCTAAAAATTCTTTGGTCGAGACACTGAAAAACCGTTCTACACCTTCTTGGTGGGATGAGGTTGTTTTTAATCGCATAGGCCAATAGGGCCAAGGCTGATGTGCAGGTCGTCCTATAGATGGCTTGCTTAAGATTTCAAAATTTGTCACGCTCTTAGCGTCATGACGATTACTGGTACCGATGCAGTCTGAGCCGGTATCTCCACCGCCAATCACGATCACATTTCTGTCTTTTGCTGATAAAATTTCATTTTCAGTGATTAAACCGTCAACATGTTGATTATTTAATTTTAAGAAATCCATGGCTTGATGCACACCTTTTAGATGGTTGCCTTTTATTGGGATGCCCCTGCGTTCGGTAGCACCACCACACAAGACGACCGCGTCAAAATCGGCTTTAATGGTTTCTATACTGATATTTTGACCTACATGGGCGTTGGTAATAAATTGGATACCTTCTTCTTTTAGTACATCAATGCGTCGATCAATGATCTGTTTTTCGAGTTTAAAATCGGGGATGCCATAACGCAGTAGACCACCAACTTTTGCATCACGCTCAAATACTGTAACCATATGACCGGCTCTATTGAGCTGTTGAGCTGCCGCCAATCCAGCAGGGCCAGATCCAATGATGGCTACTTTTTTACCTGTTCTTATGTTTGGTGGGTGCGCTGTAATCCATCCTTCTTCAAACGCTTTTTCAACAATGTTTTTCTCGATGTTTTCTATCGACACCGGATCTTCATTAATGCCTAAAACACAAGCCTCTTCACATGGAGCAGGACATAGTCTACCCGTAAATTCTGGAAAGTTGTTGGTGGAATGTAGAATTTGCGCAGCCTCTTTCCAACGGCCTTTAAACACTTTGTCATTAAAATCTGGAATCAAATTCCCTAACGGACACCCACTATGGCAAAAAGGAATGCCGCAGTCCATACAGCGTGCACCTTGATCTTTTAGTTTTTTCTCCTCTAACGGAATCGTAAATTCCTTATAATTTTTCAATCGTTTTTCAACCGCTATGTAGGGTTCATCTACTCTTTCGTATTCTAAAAATCCTGTTATCTTTCCCATATCTATGTTCCGTATCAACGGAAATCTTTTTCAATTAAACAACTACTTTATTTTCTTCTTCCAATCTTATTAATGCTTGCTTGTATTCTTCTGGCATTACTTTGATGAATTTTGGCAATTCCTTTTGCCAATTCTCCAAAAGGCGTTGCGCCAGCGGACTCAGTGTCGCATTATAATGACTTTCGACTAAATTTTTCAATTCGGCACTATCTTCTGCGGCAGCGACTGGTTCTAAATTCAACCCTTCCTTATTGCATTTTTTATCGAAGGTGTTGTTGGGGTCATAAACATAAGCGATGCCACCACTCATGCCTGCTCCAAAATTCCGACCTACCTCGCCCAAAATGACGGCACGACCACCAGTCATATATTCACAGCCATGATCACCAATACCTTCAACAACGGCGTGTGCCCCAGAATTTCTCACGCAAAAGCGTTCACCTGCTTTACCATTAATATACACTTCGCCGCTGGTAGCGCCATATAAGGCCACATTACCAATAATGATATTGTCTTCAGGAACAATGGTGGATTCCTCAGGTACCTTGACACTTATCTTAGCGCCGGAAAGTCCTTTTCCTAAATAATCATTGGTGTTTCCGTTAACAACTAATGTTAGTCCTTTGGTAGCGAAAGCACCAAAACTCTGGCCTGCTGATCCTGTAAAGTTAATTTTCAGGGTATTTTCAGGAAGTCCTTGTGCGCCGTAGATTTTAGAAATCTCATTACTTAAAATGGCTCCAAAAGCCCGATCTCTATTATTGATTTTGGATTCGATAACGGTTTTTTCCTTTCGGAATAAGGCAGGATGCGCTTGACTGATAATCTTAAAATCCAAAGCTTTTTCCAGCTGGTGATCTTGTTTTTCAGTATTGTAGAGTTTGGTGCCTTTGGGCGTAATGACTTGATGTAGGATAGGCGATAAATCCAAGCCTAAAGATTTATAATGGTTAATGGTATTGTTGCGGTTGAGTTTTTGAACCTGACCAACCATTTCATTTATGGTCCTGAATCCAAGCTCAGCCATAATTTCACGTAATTCCTGCGCTACGAAATACATAAAGTTGACCACATGTTCCGGTTTGCCTTGAAATTTTTTACGGAGTTCGGGATTTTGAGTCGCGATGCCCACAGGACATGTATTTAGGTGACACACACGCATCATGACGCATCCTGAGGCTACCAAAGGTGCCGTGGCAAAACCGAATTCTTCAGCACCCAATAAACAAGCTATGGCCACGTCGCGCCCAGTTTTCATTTGTCCGTCACACTCCAAAACCACACGATTTCTTAAATTATTCATCACCAAAGTTTGTTGGGCTTCGGCGAGTCCTAATTCCCACGGTAATCCGGCGTGTTTTAATGAGGTTAATGGTGAAGCCCCTGTGCCACCATCATGACCAGAAATTAGAATCACATCGCCTTTGGCCTTCGCAACCCCAGCGGCAACCGTACCGATACCGACTTCAGAAACCAGTTTCACATTAATCCGTGCCTCACGATTGGCCGATTTTAAATCGTAAATCAGTTGGGATAAATCTTCTATTGAATAAATATCATGATGCGGTGGTGGTGAAATTAAGCCCACATAAGGGGTGGAGTTTCTGGTTTTAGCAATATCAGGATTCACTTTAGGACCCGGTAATTGGCCACCTTCCCCAGGTTTTGCACCTTGGGCCATTTTAATCTGTATCTCGGAAGCACTCGTTAAGTAATTGGAAGTTACCCCAAAACGTCCAGAAGCCACTTGCTTTATGGCCGAGTTTTTCCAATCGCCGTTGGCATCTTTATAAAAACGTTCTTCATCTTCACCACCTTCGCCTGAATTGCTTTTTCCGCCAATCCGGTTCATTGCAATGGCCAAATTCTCATGCGCTTCCTTGCTTATGGAACCGTAAGACATGGCACCCGTTTTAAAACGCTTAACGATTTCTGTCCATGGTTCAACTTCTGATAAGGGAATGGGGTCATAATTGGTAAACTCAAACAGGCCTCGAATGGTCATCAATTGTTTGGTCTGCTCATTGATTAAGTCGGAATATTCCTTAAACGTCGCTGGTTTATTAGTTCTAACAGATTCCTGAAGTTTGGCGACGGTTAACGGATTAAAAGCATGTTTTTCGCCATTGCGTCGCCATTTATAGTTACCTCCAAATTCTAAGCCTAAGTCGCCATCCACTTCGTTGTGATGGTAAGCCTGTCGGTGGCGCTTTGAAATTTCTTTCTCAATTTCCCGTAAGCCAATACCTTGAATGCGGGTAACCGTATTTGGGAAATAATTAGTGACCACTGTGGTGTTAAGGCCGACACATTCAAAAAGTTGCGAGCCCCGATAGGAATTAAGTGTGGAAATTCCGATTTTGTTCATCACTTTAAGAATGCCCATGCCAACAGCTTTGTTGTAATTCTTAATAGCAGTCATGTAATCTAAGCCATCAATATCCTGTTTTTCAACTTGCTCTTGAACAATTTCATTAACAATATATGGGTTAATAGCACTTGCGCCATAGCCAAATAATAATGCAAAATGGTGCACTTCACGAGGTTCGGCTGACTCCATGATAATACTAACCTTGGCACGCTTACCAATTTTATACAATTCATGATTCACATAAGAACAAGCCATCAATGCAGGAATTGGGGCCATTTTTTCGTTCACGCCTCTATCCGATAGAATAATGATGTTGCCGCCATCATCAATCGCTTGAGATGCTATTTTAACCAGATTTAGGAGCGCGCGTTCCAACTCATTTAAACCTTTATCCACTTCATATAGAATAGGAATTGTGGTGACTACAAAATCAGGATTTTGAGTGTAGTTTTTAATTTTATCGAGATCATGCTTCGAAATTACTGGATTTTGGATTTTCAATTTTCGACATTGATCTTCGTTAATTTCGAAAATATTGGTGTCGCTCCCCAAAGTCAAACTGATATCCGTAATCAATTTTTCACGAATGCCGTCTAATGGCGGATTGGTAACTTGAGCGAACAATTGTTTGAAATAATTGTAGAGTAGCTGTGGTTTATCAGAAAGTATAGCAATAGGTGCATCGTTACCCATGGAGCCGATGGGTTCTTTGCCCAGTTGCGCCATCGGATTGATGATAACACTTAAATCTTCTTCAGTATATCCAAAAACAATTTGACGTTTTAATAATGGATCTTCATCATGCTTTATGTCACCTTTTTTAGCTGGAATATCGGCCAGATGCACCAAATTTTTCTGCAACCACTCTTGGTAAGGATGCTTGGAAACAATCGCTTCTTTAACCTCCTCATCTTTGATGATACGACCTTGGTTCATGTCTACCAAAAACATTTTACCAGGTTCCAAACGGCCGTGATGTTCCACATTTTTCGGGTCGATGTCTATCACGCCAGTTTCCGATGACATCACCACAAATCCGTCTTTGGTAACCGTGTAGCGCGAAGGACGCAAACCATTTCTGTCGAGCACCGCACCTATATAATTACCATCTGTAAACGGAATGGACGCTGGTCCATCCCATGGTTCCATAATACAGGAGTTATATTCGTAGAATGCTTTTTTAGCGTCAGACATTTCAGGGTTTTTTTCCCATGCTTCGGGCACAAGCATCATCATGACTTCAGGTAATGATCGGCCGGTCATCAGGAGTAATTCGACTACCATATCCATTTGTGCGGAGTCCGATTTGCCGGGAAGGATGATTGGAAAGATGCTTTTAATCTCCTCCCCAAACCAGTCGCTTTCCATTAGTTCTTGACGAGATAAGGTGCGGCTAACATTGCCTCTCAACGTGTTGATTTCACCATTATGACACATGTATCTAAAAGGTTGCGCCAAATCCCAAGTAGGAAAGGTGTTGGTTGAAAAGCGCTGATGCACCAAAGCCAAACGTGTTACTAATGATGGATCTTGGAGATCTTTATAATACAACTTAATATCTTCTGGTACCAGGAGGCCTTTAAAGATGATGATTTTGGTGGACAGACTAGGCAGGTAAAAACGTGCGCTTTCCGAGAGTTTGGAGGCGTTTATATGATGTTCTGTTTGCTTTCTTGCAATGAATAATTTCAGATTGAATTTGAAATCATCTTGTTTTTCATCAGCTTTCCCAATAAATACTTGTTTTACGAAGGGTTCAGTCATTGCCGCTACACTACCTAATACACTAGCGTCTACCGGTACATCACGCCATCCTAAAATATGAAGGCCTTGTGCTTTTATATAGTCTTCGAATTTTTCTATGCAATAGTTGCGTTGGTTTTCTTTTTTAGGAAGAAATACGTTGCTTACTGCATAATCACCAAATTTTGGTAAGCTGAAGTCGCAGTTCTTTATAAAGAAGTCGTGAGGAATATCGATTAAGATTCCAGCACCATCGCCAGTTTTGCCATCAGAACTTACAGCACCTCTATGCTCCAGTTTTTCCAAAATTTCGAGCGCTTTATGGATGATGGTATTGGAGGTATTTCCTTTTAAGCTACATATAAATCCGGCGCCACAATTGTCATGTTCAAATTCTGGTAAATAAAGTCCTTGTTGCTTTAACATTTTTAGAAAATTTAATGGGTTTTCACCTTTAATGAATCTCTAAGATAAACGCAAAATATTGATATTGAAAATAGTAGGATCACTTTTCCGAGATTGATAATGAGAGCGCTTTAAATTATGAGATAGAAAATTTGAATGGTTATTTTTAAAGAATCCGTAATGCAAAAAATGCATCGAAACGGTAATTTGAATAAATTAAAATTAATAGATGAAGCTTTTCCGTGATTTTTATGACGTATAAATTAGGATTTTCAAGCGATTCTTCATTTGGGGAATTACATAATCCTCTAAATTTACGCACCTAACCCTATTAC
>Ga0114916_1000814_pt1 | contig 19376 bp, 18 predicted proteins | sample MalvirAntarct_66_FD_83501 | JGI IMG/M metagenome (GOLD analysis project Ga0114916, IMG submission 83501) | Marine viral communities from the Global Malaspina Expedition - Malaspina viral metaG Antarct_66 | ecosystem: Environmental > Aquatic > Marine > Oceanic | place: West Anvers Island... | reverse complement strand
GCTCAAAATAGCTTTCCATCCTATTTTTAAACACAACCTCCCTTTGGGGCATCGCTTTCCGATGTCGAAATACGAATTACTCCATCAGCAACTCTTACATGAAGGCACTTGCTCTTCAGAAAATTTTTTTACGCCAGGTCCGCTCAATGACAAACACGTTCTTGCCGTGCATACCCTGGCATATATAGACGATTTAAGAAACCTCAATTTAGACAAACGAGCTGCCAGAAAAATTGGATTTCCCCTTTCAGCAAAACTAGTGGAGCGGGAAGAAATCATTACCCAAGGCACAATCGAAGGCTGCCATTACGCTCTAGAAAATGGTATCGCAATGAATATCGCTGGAGGTACGCATCATGCCTATCAAGGTCATGGAGAGGCGTTTTGTTTGTTTAATGATCAGGCGATTGGGGCAATGTATTTGTTGAACGAATACGGAGGTAGGTTGAATGCGATGCCGAAACAAGTTCGGAATGACAAGGCACTTATAAAAAAGATTCTTATCGTTGATTTGGATGTGCATCAGGGTAATGGAACGGCTGCTATTTTTCAGGATAATCCTTCGGTGTTTACATTTTCGATGCATGGAGCAACTAATTATCCCTTCAGAAAAGAAAAAAGCGATTTAGATATTGACATGCCCGACAAAAGTAATGACGAAGCCTATCTTTCGGCATTAAAAAGAACCCTTCCGAAGCTCATTCGGCAAGAAAAACCAGACTTTATATTTTACCTCAGCGGCGTTGATATTTTGGAAAGTGATAAACTTGGTAAGCTAAGTTGTTCTATTGAAGGTTGTAAAGAACGTGACCGTTTCGTGCTACAAATATGCAAAGACAACAACATTCCCGTCCAAGTAAGTATGGGTGGTGGATATTCTCCAGATATCAAAACTATCATTGAGGCTCACGCAAATACCTATCGTGTAGCCCAGTCTATCTTTTTTTAATAAAAAAAGCCGCTACAAACTGTAGCGGCTTTTCAATTAGCTATTGGATGTTTTAAGCCTTACTTCCAAGCAGCAACAACTCATTACATACAACTTCTGTAATATAACGTTTGCTGCCGTCCTTGTCATCCCAAGAGCGATTCGTGAGCCTGCCTTCTACGGCAATTTCCTGCCCTTTGATTACATAGTTTTCTACTACGCTTACGAGACCGCCTCTTACAACGACGTTGTGCCATTGTGTGCGTTCTACTTTTTCACCCTTCTTGTCTTTGTAACTATCGTCTGTGGCGATAGAGAATTTTGCCATTTTGTTTCCATCGTCAAAACTTACGATTTCAGGATCTTGTCCTAGTCTTCCAATCAACTGTACTTTGTTTCTAAGTGCGTTCATAATTTTCATTTTTGTGATTCCGTGCTTGTTACGGAATCTTGTTAAACAGTTAAGATTATATCAAGCCACTATGACTTGACACTGCAAACATAAAACGCATTGGAAGTGCTATTCGGTTACTAACTATTTACTTTCGTTTATAGTCGTTTGCAAATGATTGTAAGTGTTTGTGGCCGCTACTACGACCGTCACAAATCCCCAGTACAGGGTATGTTTTAGAACCTGTATTAAACCTAGGTTTGAATCGTATTAGGCTACAATTCAGTAATTGGAATGTGCCTATTAAAAAACCTAAGTCTAAAGGAATTGTGTTAAACCAATAGGCTTAAAGAAAGGCGTCTTGGGGAGGGCGTCTTTCTTTTAGAAAGAATAACTAGCGGCTACAATTAAATTTCGGCCTGCCGCTGCAATACCACTAGAGTAACCTCTGTAGCGCTGATCTGTAATGTTTTCTAGGGTGGCGTTTAATTGAAGTGCTTTTGTTATTTCATACTGGGCACCAAAATTCAAGGTATACCAATTGGGAGAATATGGATTCCCGTTTCGATCCTTCGCATAGAGAAAAGCATTGTTTTGTTGGCTAGGTGCCAAGTCTTCAAAATCAAATTGTCCATTATAGATCGCAAAGGCGTCCAATTTAAATTTATCGCTTTTAAATGTGAAATGTGTATTCCCGAATTGCGGTGCTGCGTGTCTAATTGGATTTTCATTTCCATCATCATCTTCCTCAAAGCCATCTGTAATATTGTAATGGCTGGTCAATTGTAATGCTTTAGAAAAGTTCACTTCTACGCCTACTTCAAAACCATAAACCTCTGCCATGGCGGCATTCTGAATTGCCTGTACATTACTCAATTCTCCTTGATATAAAATCTCTGTCTGGCCATTCAAACTAAAGTCTCTACGAACCATCGCATCTTCCAACTGGGTTAAATACCCTGCCACATTCAATTTTACTACGCCTTCAAAATTAAGGGTCGCGGCTATTTCATAATTAGTAGCATATTCCGGTTTTAAATCGGGATTTGGAACCACCACACTTCCGGGTTCGCTATCAAAAATCTTCCCAACATCATCAATATTAGGAGCTCTAAACGCGGTTGAATAATTAAATTTCAACCCTAATATTTCACTCGGGTTCCAGGCAACACCTAGACTTCCGGTTAATGCGCCTGTGCTAATATTTGCTTCGGAAAAAGGAAAATCGAAAAATTCTTTATCAAATGTAGCATCGACCAACACATAATTATAGCGAAGTCCTCCTTGCATAGATACTTTTTCAGAAAAGCGCCACTGGGCACTTGAATAAGCAGCCATAGATTGCCAAGTAGATCCATCTGGATAACGTGATGCTGTTGCCTCCGTTTCTCCTGTATTATTATCTGTTCGCTGGCCTTCACTATTCACTGTGTTCCGAACATACTCTACGCCATAGAACAAATTACTCTTATTGAATTTCTTAGTGAAATCCCATCCTGCGCTATAAGCAGTTACTTTTTCGTCTGTTTCAAAAAGAACAGTATCCCCAAAATCTCTATCGTTTCTACTTTCCTTAAATTGTTGATACGAAAGCGTCAAACTGCTTTGGTCATAAATTTTCTTGTCCTTATTCGTAATCTGGATATTTCCAGCCATCCATTCTTGCGGCCCATAATACCACTCTGCATCACGTAAATTGCCGTTTCTCCTGCGAATTAAGCGATCATATCTTGGGTAGTCACTTGTTGTTGTGTAAAACAATCCAAGGTTAAAATCCCATGTCAGCGAAGGTGCATAGCGCACCTTTTGCATGGCGTTAAGTTGGTTATACCCGGTTGGTCGCTGTATACGCGAATCGTCATTTTGGACAACAACATCTTCACCATTAACTGTTTCAACGTATTCTGTACGCAAATAATCGTCTGGTCCGTGACTTCCCATTTTTAAATCGTCAAAATCACTTGCTGAAATACTCGTTAAAAATGCCCACTCTTTAAGTCCAAAATTCAAATCTACATGTGCTGTTTTTTCTTGATTTGCTGTTGAATAACGTGTGGTTGCATTTCCTGAGAATGATAGTCCGTCGACAAAGGAAAATTTTGGCTTTTTGGTATAGAAATTCATTACTCCACCAATGGCATCACTTCCGTAGACTACCGATCCAGGTCCAAGAATTACCTCCGTACGTTCAATAGCAAAAGGATCAATGGATATTATGTTCTGCACATTGCCACCACGAAAAATAGCAGTATTGAATCGCACTCCATCTACCGTGATTAACAGCCTATTGGTTGAAAACCCCCTAATTAAAGGGCTTCCTCCGCCCAACTGACTCTTTTGCACATACACCTGCCCACTACTTTGCAACAAGTCTGCAGCCGTCTGAGGATTGCCAAAAAGCACGTCATCACTGGTCAGCGTAAGAATTTTTTGAGGAATGTCTTTTTTGCTTTGCTTGAATTTTGCTACGGAAAGCACTACTTCCTTCAACGAATTTGCATCCATAGCCATGCTTACAACGCCTCCATTTTCAATAATCATATTTTTAGGAAACACGGCGTTATCATGTGAGATATGTTGAAAATTGATGAGCTCTTTTTCTGAAAATTTTGAAATATCCACATAGCCGTCAAAGTCTGTTACGCCACTCTTATTTTTTTCACTATTAAACACAGCAACACCTATAATAGGCGTTCGAAATTCTTGCTCTACAACTTGGATTTTTTGTGCTAATGAAAGGTAAGAAATTAGGCAAAAGCCTAGCAATAATGATAAACGCATAGTTTAATTAAATAGTTGATAGAGGACGCTCAGCGACTTGGGGTTTTTATAGCCCTGCAAATGTAATTGATAATAAGTCAACAACAAATTAAGCGTGGCTAAACGTTCCGTTTTAGTTAGTTTTACCTTCTCTATTGCATCAAAATTTATGCCGAAGAACTGTTTTAGAGCATCAACCGCTTCCCCGCGCTCACAATAGTTATTGCTTTTGTGATTTTGGAAGCTCCCGTCAACTAAATTGAAGTATTCGTTAGTTAGTTCGGAAGTATCTGGGTAAAACCCCAGGTGGGTGGCCAATTTCAGTAAAAACAAAATATGGAAATTGGCGATGGATGTGTTCCCATCTAACCAAATCATAGCGTTTTCAATATATTCGAAAAGTGGCGGATTGGCCTCTTCTTCCTTGATACAATTCTTAAGCATTTCAGCAATAAAAAGCACCATCGAAGACTTCACAATATCTGTATGTAAAGTCTGATAAGGCTCCATGACTTTTGCCTCCTTAATGCTTTCTAAAGTGCCTTTATTTCTGTGTGTAGCTTCAAGTTCTAACTTGGTAAGTGGAAGAAAATAAGAGGCTCGCAACTTGCCCTTTTTTGATTTTAACACAGACCTAAGCATATAGCTTTGAATCCCAAAGTTTTCCGTAAAACATGTGACAATAAGATCTGCTTCTGAATATTTAATGGCTGAAAAAACAATGGCTTTAGTAGTAACAACCATTACCGGATCACCATTATTTTAGAAACCGTTGTTTCAAGGGCGTCTTCCGCAGTAATTAAAACCAAGTATACGCCAGATGCAACCCTATAGTTTCCGAAGGCAGTAGTGTCCCAAAGTACACTTCCTCCTTCACTGGTTTCTTCAAAGACCAAATTACCCTCAATATCTGTGATCTTTACATTAGCACTTGCTGTAAGGCCGTCAACGGTCACATTTCCAGTGAATCCTGGACGTACTGGATTTGGGTAAGCATACACATTTTCTAAATTATCCCTTGGAGCTGTAGCCGAACCATTAAAGGCAACTAGCCCATTTATAGTTGCGAAATAAACAACACCTGTGAAATCATCAATTGCAATATCTAAAACTGTATTCGATGGCAATGGTGAATTATCTTTTGTGAAACGCTGTAAGGTTTCTTGTCCATTTGGAGACACATAAAAAACACCTGAAGTTGTTGTCGCTATCCACTTGTTGTTTGAGCCATCTACTTCGATATCTGTAATGGGTACATCAAATAAAAATTCTTGAGGCACATTGTCTTCCAAAATAATAATGGCGCTCGTTTCGGTATTTCCATTTTCCTCAAAAACACCTCCTGGGTTAAACAGTACGCGTATTCCTTTTAAGGTGCCAATCCAAAGTCTATTATTCTTATCAAAAGCTAAGGCACGTACGTTAGGCGTAGGCAAATTACCACTACCGGCTTCATTACCAATAACATTAAAACTATTAGTAAAGGGGTTATAGCCCACTAAACCTGTTTCAACCGCCCCGAAGAAAACATAACCTTCTCTACTTACCTTAAGTTCACTAAGTGCAAGCTGTTCAAAAGTATCTTCAATGGCTGGCGTAATGTCAATTAACTGCATTTGCTCGTTAGGATTAAGCTTTATGAGCCCGTTGTCAAGCCTAGACTGCACAAACCAGAGGTTTCCATCTTTGTCGAAATCGGATCCATAAATACGAATATCTTGTGCTGGCGGTCTATAGGTTTGAAGTGGGCTATTGGTTTCATCGTAGAGTTTCAGCGGCGTTTGTCCGGATACCTTGAGCAGTCCTTTATTAAAAGACGACATAAAGACCTCATCTGGATCTTGTGGATTGATGGTTACATAAACTAGATCATTCGCATTCTTATCACCTATTGCCTCAAACATTTCTTCATAAGAAATATTGGTCCACACACCATCTCTTAGATTACTGATGGGACGTTTGTTTATTGGGAAAGGGTTAAAGTTAACATCAACTTCTCCAAAAACGGTCCACACTTGTCCGGGTGAAGCATCAATGGCAAAAGTTTGATTTAAAGCAGGTCCATCTGGAAGAATTTGAACGGCTTGATTACTTCCGTAGGGCACCTCTAGCATCCCATTCTCAGAAGTTCCTAGATAAAATTTACTATTGAATGCAAGGCCTGATTGTAGGATATAATCATATTCAGGAACCGAGGTAATACTAGCTTCTAACGTATAGTTTTCACTATACGCATTAATCGTATTTTCTGTTGTGATTGTAAGTAAGTCATTATGGACTTTAAAATCAACTACCTCGTCATTCAAGTCTTCGATAAATGTTGGTGGATATCCGAAGTTATATTGAAATACTTTATCATTGATTCTCAATATATAAATTTTTCCCGCAAGATTCTGAACGCCTTTATAAGAACCCTCCACTACTGTAGTCCATTGCTCAAAGTCAATTAAATTATCTCTATTTACAAAGGCACGTCTAACACCTCCTCCATCTGCGGATGATGCAAAGATATAAGGCCCAAGAATTGCGGTTTGAGTAATGTCCAATTGGCTTCCTAAGTCTCCAATGAAATAACTATCTCCAAATTCTAAAGCAGCTAAATCAAATAGGGAAATTCCAAATTTTGAAGAAATATAAACGAATCCATCATACTCATTAAAGTGATTTATCCTTTTTTTATCTGGTGGAATAGTGGGTTTTTCAAGAATATCAACGACCGTTAAAACCTCTTCTTCACCATCTAAGACAACATCCATAAGGCCATTTTCATACCCTATAATTAGTAGGTTAAAGTTTTCACTATAATAGATTGTAGAAATCAATTCCCCTGCGAGTCCATTAATCGTGGATAAGGTGGAAAGCTCTGAAGTTACAGGATCATAGATGAATACCGCATTTTCGGATGCTGCATAAATTTTTCCATTTCCTTGAGAAATACTTTTTACTGAAACATATGAAAAATGCCCCGTCCAGGTATCCTCAAAATTCTGAGCGGATACAGATAATGTTAGTGCTAGAAATAAGGCAGTAATTAGATGTTTCATCCGTATAAAATATTTGTTAAAGCGGAAGATGGAATGCTTTAATTATTCATTTTTGATTGGTTTGCTATTTGTTAATGGGCATTTCATAAAACAAATTCTTTTCAAAAGTATAACATTCTAAAACGAAATTTATTGTCGTATTTGAATGAAAAAGGCTGCCTTTATAGGGCAACCTTTTGTATATAATTTGCCTTTAGTAAGTTTACACGACACCTTGCGCCATCATCGCGTCTGCTACTTTCACAAAGCCAGCTACGTTAGCTCCTTTAACGTAATCTACATATCCGTCACCATCCCTACCGTATTTTACACAAGCAGTATGAATATCATTCATGATGGTATGTAATTTTTCATCTACCTCAGTTGCAGGCCAGCTAAGGCGCAACGAGTTTTGAGACATTTCTAATCCTGACGTCGCCACACCACCAGCATTCGATGCTTTCCCTGGCGCAAATAATATCTTTGCTTCTTGGAAAACCTCTATGGCTTCTGGAGTAGAAGGCATATTAGCTCCTTCGCTTACACATGTGCAACCGTTGGAAACAAGTGTTTTTGCTTCATCAGCATCCAATTCATTTTGAGTAGCACACGGAAGCGCAATATCACACTTCACTTCCCATGGTCTCGAGCCTTCGTTATATTTTGCCGAAGGATATTTGTCAACGTATTCGCTAATACGTCCGCGTTTCACATTCTTAAGATTCATCACAAACGCTAATTTTTCTGTGTTTAAACCTTCGGGGTCGTAAATATACCCGCCTGAATCTGACATAGTAACAACATTACCGCCAAATTCAATTACCTTTTCTGCTGCATATTGAGCCACATTACCTGAGCCAGAAATAACAACTGTTTTTCCTTTAAAGCTTTCGCCTTGAGTCTCTAACATGTTTTTAGCAAAATATACATTTCCGTAACCTGTAGCTTCTGGCCTGATTAAAGAACCGCCATAAGAACGTCCTTTTCCAGTAAGAACCCCTGTGAACTCATTTCTTAAACGCTTGTATTGACCAAACATATAACCGATTTCTCTTCCACCAACACCAATATCCCCAGCAGGAACATCTGTGTTAGGGCCAATATGGCGAGACAATTCAGTCATAAAACTTTGACAAAATCGCATAACTTCAGCGTCACTTTTACCTTTAGGGTTAAAATCACTTCCACCTTTACCACCACCCATTGGCAGCGTCGTTAGGCTATTTTTAAAAACTTGCTCAAAGCCTAAAAACTTCAAAATACTTAGGTTCACAGATGGATGAAAACGCAGCCCGCCTTTATACGGTCCAATGGCCGAATTAAATTCTACTCGATATCCTCTGTTTACCTGAATTTCTCCGCTGTCATCTGTCCATGGCACACGAAAAATAATAGTGCGTTCAGGCTCAACCATACGCTCTAAAAGTTTTTTGCCTTGGTAGACTTCGTTTTTCTCAATAAAAGGGATAACTGTTTCAGCTACTTCTGTAACGGCCTGAAGAAATTCTGGCTCATTAGGATTCATTTTTTCTACGGAAGAAATAAAATCTTTTATACTCTGTTTCAATCTATTAAAGTTTAGTTATTCATAAAAAATTATTGGTATTTCTATGTATTCCACAAAAAAGCACAATGTGTTTACGCTATGCTAAGAATACTATAATCCAATAGAATTCGTTATTGAACAACAAATATAAGTTATATGCGAAAAATAGAATGTAAAAATTAGCAAATAAGCTAAAATCCTATATTATATTTCGCTGTTAGATATGTTTTTATATATTTGTTATGTTCCAATTTAAACCCAACTTATAATGAATACCAGAATTTTGCTATTGGTATTATTTTCTTTAGCTATTGCTAAACAAGACCTTTATGGGCAGTTTGGCTTTTCTCATGAGTTAGGAATAATAACTGGCCCTGTAACATTTTATTCAGATTTTGGACAAAGAAACGACTTCGAAACGAACATCAACAATGTTGGAATTGGAGTAGGTCTCGTACATTATCTTAATTTTTCTTACCGTGCTGATTGTAATTGTTATACAAAAGGCACTTTCTTTAACGATCACTTTAAAATTAGAAACGAAATTGATTTCCATGTGACTAATTTTAAACACTTTGGAAACTGGGTTACACCGGATAAAACATCACTGCTTGCGGACCAATTAAGAGCTATGACAGGGAAAAGCACCGTAATTGAAATAGGTTCTCAATTAGAATACTATCCGCTTAGCATAAGAGATTTTGCGGCAGGCTCGTATAAAATTGCTCCTTTTATAAGTATGGGAGCTCATTGGGTGAATTTTGACCCTGAAGTCACTTCAAGCCTTGGAGCCCTTAATACCCCCTTGACTACAAATATTAAATACCTTAATTCATACCAGCAAGAAGGCGCTTCAACCTGGGCTCTTGTAGCAAGTGTTGGAATTCGATATAAGCTTACTCAATTGAGCGATTTGATGCTTGATAGCCGCTGGGAATATTATTTTAGTGATTGGGTAGATGGCTTAAACCCATCTTTGAAGAACAATGGTTCTGTAGCCGTGCCTGAAAACAAAGCAAACGAGTGGATTTACTGGCTAAATATTGGGTATATCTATTACATAAATTAAAGCGTCAACAACATATAAAAAAACCCGAAGCTTAGGCTTCGGGTTTTTTTATGACTACAAATTTCTAATGTAAACTTATCCTATCGCCTGTTTCAAATCGGACATTAAGTCATCGGCGTCTTCAATACCAACGCTTAAACGTATTAATGAATCTACAACACCCGTTTTTTCTCTTTCTTCCTTCGGAATGTTAGCGTGTGTCATACTCGCTGGATGACAGCTTAAACTTTCTACGCCACCTAAACTTTCGGCCAAGGTGAAAATTTTAAGATTTTCAACAATACGAATCGCCTCGTCGTAGTCATTTCCTCTCGTCACAAAGGAAATCATTCCTCCAAAACCGCTCATTTGCTCCTTAGCAATCTGGTGATTTGAATGACTTTCAAGGCCTGGCCAGTATACTTTTTCTATTTTAGGATGGCTTGCTAAATATTCAGCTACTTGCTTACCGTTTTCGCAATGGCGTTGCATTCGAACATGCAATGTCTTAATCCCACGAAGCATTAAAAAACTGTCCTGTGGCCCACAAACGGAACCACTAGCATTCTGAATAAAATATAAGCGGTCCGCCAATTCTTCGTCTTTTACAACCAAGGCACCCATCACAACATCACTATGCCCACCAAGGTACTTCGTGGCGCTATGCATTACAATATCAGCTCCTAAATCAAGTGGTTGTTGCAAATAAGGAGTTGCAAATGTATTATCAACACCAAGCAGGATGCCGTGTTTCTTAGCAATGGCAGCACAGGCCTTTATATCAATGATATTCATCATTGGATTGGTTGGAGTTTCGGCCCAAATAAGCTTCGTGTTTTCGGTCACGAAGTCTTCAATACGCGCGGCATTTTCCATTCCTATAAAATGAAACTTCACACCAAAATCTTCATAAATTTTGGTAAATAGTCGGTAGCTTCCTCCGTATAAGTTGTTGGTAGAAATCACCTCGTCTCCAGGCTTCAATAATTTCATCACGGCATCAATAGCAGCAAGGCCACTTCCGAAGGCTAAACCATAATTTCCGTTTTCTAAACTGGCGAAGGATCGTTCCAAAGCTGCTCTGGTTGGATTTCCAGATCGCGAATACTTAAATCCCTTATGCCCTCCTGGAGTAGTTTGAGAATAAGTACTTGTTTGATAAATAGGGGGCATTACTGAACCGTAAGCCGGGTCAACATTGTGCTGTCCTCCGTGTATTGTTTTGGTGTTAAATTTCATATAATTGCCCGCAACATAGGGTCTCTTTTAAAGATGGATAACAAAAATAATGCTTTTGATTGGTTTCTAAAAAACTGTCGTATTTTTAACCCATGATTCGTACGTTTTTGCTTCTTTTTCTCTTCGGAATACTATTGTTAAGCTGCGCTGAAAAGCCTCTAAACGTAGTTTCGGCTTCGTTTTTCGAAGAAAACATTAGCAGATGTAAAACAGTGAGCTGCCCTGAGATAACGGTGAATTATATCACTGTTGCTGGTGACAAGGATAGTGCATCATTAATAAATACTGAAATTCAAGATTTTATCATTTCATCCCTGTATATAGGTGATGAAGAGGAGCCTGCGACGGCATCCTCGATTGTAGACGCGGCAACCGAATTTGTTGAAACCTATCGCCTGGAAAATGCCGAATTCCCCGATATGGCAGCTGAGTATTTTATAGAAGTAACGGTGACCGAAAGTTTTAATACGGCAGATCTTCTTTCGCTAGAATTAAGAAACTATCTCTATACTGGTGGCGCACATGGATATGGCGCTGTAATTTTTAAAAATTATGATCCACAAACCGGTCTAGAATTGAGGTTTCAAGATGTAATTAAGGACGAAGTAGCGTTTTATGCCTTGGCAGAACATACATTTAGAAAAGCACACGACATCAGGTCAAATGAACCCATTAATAGCACTGGATTTTGGTTCGAAAATGAAGTATTCGCGCTGCCTGAAACCATTGGATTTACGGAAACAAATCTTATCCTACATTATAATCAATACGAAATTGCTAGTTATGCTGCTGGCCCTATTGAAGTTGAAATTCCATTAAAAGAAATACAAGCTTTATTAGAAATTGAATTAGTTGAACAATAAGCTATGAAGAAAATATACCATCTCGCGACCTGTGATACCTGTAAGCGAATCATGAAAGAATTAAATCTTCCTTCGGGTTTTGAAAGTCAAGAAATAAAAAATGAGGAAATTACGGTAAAGCAACTGGAAGAAATGTATACACTTTCTGGCAGTTATGAAGCTTTATTTAGTAAAAGAGCAAAACGATATAAGGAACGAGGTCTAAAGGATAAAAATCTACAAGAACGGGATTTCAAACAACTTATATTGGAACACTATACCTTTCTAAAACGCCCGGTTGTTCTCTATAATAGCCAACTATTTATAGGCAATAGCAAAAACACTGTGGCCGCCGCCAAGGCCGCCATCCATCTCCAATGAATGCACGAGGAATAGCCTTTCTGGCGGCGGCGACCGCAAGTGCCATCTATGGAATTAATCATACCATTGCAAAAGGGCTCATGCCGGATGTTATTGGCGCTTATGGTTTCATTTTACTTAGGGTTAGCGGAGCGGCTGTTTGTTTTTGGCTTATTAGCTTGTTTTATAAATCTGAAAAAGTTGCTAAAAAAGACTGGCTTAGAATTATTGGCTGCGCATTCTTTGGGATGGCTCTCAATATGACAATGTTTTTTAAGGGACTTAGTCTATCAACCCCAATAAATAGCTCGGTAGTTATAACAATTGCTCCCGTTTTATTATTGATTCTTTCTGCTATTTTTTTAAAAGAACGCATCACTTGGTTGAAAGGTGTTGGCATCGCAATAGGGCTTACCGGAGCTTTGGTTCTTATTCTTTTTGGCGCAAAAACAGAACCAAACGCACCAAACATTCCGTTAGGAAACATGCTATTCATTATTAATGCCACCTCGTATTCTGTCTATCTCATTCTGGTAAAACCCTTAGTCGCAAAATACAGCTCCATCACCTTGATGAAATTTTTCTTCCTCTTTGCTGTGATTATGAATATTCCAATTGGCTGGCATGAATTTAGTCAGGTAGATTGGATGCATCTCTCTTTTGACTCTACTTGGAAGCTCGCTTTTGTTGTTATTGGAACAACAGTACTTACCTACCTATTCAATATTTATGCACTTAAGCAATTGAGTCCGTCTGTCATTGGAGTATTTATGTATCTACAACCACTTATTGCGGCTCTTTTTGCAGTTTTAATGGGAGCAGATTCTTTGACAACGATCAAAATAACAGCTGCTGCCTTGATATTTTTAGGTGTTTTTCTTACAACCCGAAAGAAGAAAACGGCAGTTTAAATACTACATAGTTATGCTAGCCGTTGATAAATTGCCTTAGGCTCTTTTGTTTTTTATATACCTTTTACACATCAGTCATGTGCTTCGGCACTTGACCAAACCTTCTCGTGTGTTCTTTTGTAATAGTATAGAAGTCATCTGTACGATCTAGCTTATTCAGGTTTATGAATAATTCTTCGGGCAAACCACGAAGTTTTCTTTCGGTGAGATCTATCCACCCACCCATCATTTCACAGCGAGCAACATTTCTTCCCTTATGGTCGAAAAAATTATGTAAAAACGAGAAGTATTTTCCATCTTCACTTATCCCCTTCAGCTCCAATGATACTTGCAGTGGCTTGCCAGGAAAGACTTCTTTAAAGTAAAACATATGCTCATAGAAAACCACAGGGCCAATATTATGTGCTACCATTTTGGTCTGACCAAATCCATTTTCCAACATAAAACTAAGCCTCGTGTGGCTCATATAATTGATATATGCACTATTAGCCAAATGCCTATTTGCATCTATATCATTCCAACGTACTTCAAACTCCTTTATATACATACTTAACTATTTATAAACTGAACAATGCGGACTATAGTAGCCTCGCCTTTTAAATTGTGATCTTGATTCTTGGTAAAAAAAGTTTCAATATTTTTATTTATATCTGTTGCCTTTCGAATAGGCTCAAAGGGTGTTATTCTATCCGAAATTTCATGGACTATAAGCAATGGTTGTTTTGCTTTTTCAAAAAATTGCCGCATTGAAATCTCCTTTGCAGGAACCTTCAATATGGTATCAATTTTTTTGCTCAAATTTGAAAGTGCCGTATTTTTTAAACTTAGAATCTCTTTGAAGTAAACAAAAATAGCATCCATTCCCGAAGGTGCGCCCATTATGACAAATTTTTCTACAGGAATTTCAGTATTCTCTAAATACGCATAACATGTAGCCAATCCGCCAAATGAATGCGAAACCAAAGTGTCAACTTGTCCAATCTTTACAATCGCTTTTTCAATACCCTGACGGAAAATTTCCAAATTAAGCCGGGTTCCTTTAGACATCCCATGTCCTGGGGCATCCAATGCGTAAACTGTATATTCATTGAGATCTAACCGCTCGACATAAGGCAACCAACGTTGCGAATTACTCATCCAACCATGTAAGAACAAGATGTTTTTATCCCCTGTTCCCCAACGATGTAAAACAGTATTATGATTGCCATTCTCTAAAGAAATGGATTCAGCTTTGTCAAAAAATGCCTGTCCTTTTTCAGAAATCCCCACACGTTTTACCTTACATAGTAAATCAAATGAATAATCTGTACTCCATTTAGGAAATAAGCATGCTGTAATATTTATAAATAACCCAACACCTTTTGTAAGTAGTTCTTTCATAATTAGAAAGTCCAAATGACTTTATATTTCAGACACCAATTGGTATCACTTTTTTTAATTTTTTTTAAACTGACAGCTTCATAACCAATTCGCGCAAATGAGCAATGGCGTGTTTAATAGATGTGTCTGTGCGTTCCAATCTGCTCATCATAATAGCGCCTTCTAAAGTTGCAATGATTATTGTGCCATAATAATTAGCATCAATATCCTTTCTAACTTGGCCATTTTCTTTGCCATTGGTAATCAGTTTGCCAACTGATTCCTTCAACTGAGCTAGCATATTATAGGTCTGTTGCCTAAGCACTATGTTCGTGTCATCCACTTCAATCGCGGCATTCATTAACGGGCAGCCGCCCTTATATAACGGGGTATGCATATATTCCTCAAAAAAAGAAAATATCGCCTCCATTTTTAACTGAAACGTTTTAGCTTCCTTAATTGACATTCCAATTTCAGTAAACATCAACTTCGCTAAACTTCGCAATGCCTGCTGCTCTAAATCCGCCTTGTTGTCAAAGTGCCTATAAATAGCACCCTTAGTTAATCCCGTCGCCTTGGTAATATCACTTATGGATGTTGCCTTATATCCCTGTGTATTGAACAGATTGGCACTGGCAATAATGATGTTATTTTTAGTTGCTTCGGAATTTCGCATAGGCAAAGATACCGATTGGTATCTTATTGAACAAATATTTTACCAATCTAAACAAGGTTTGTACTTTTACATTCTAATTTTAACCAAACCAAAATTAATAAATGCCAATCATCACTTCAACATTTCAAGCGAAGGGATTATTTAAAAATGGTCACTTCAGTACCATTTATTCGGCTAAGCTACGCCCTATACCAAAACTCGATCAAGAGCGGGAGCGATTGGATTTGCCTGACGGTGATTTTGTAGATTTAGATTGGTCCTTCGCCTCCACGAATACAGCTAAAGTTGCTATACTTCTTCATGGTTTAGAAGGAAATGCACAGCGCGTCTATATGAAAGGCCAAGGAAAGGCGTTCATAGCAAACGGTTGGGACGCTGTAGCTATGAACCACCGCGGTTGTAGTGGCGAAGAAAATCTTTTATATCCTTCTTATAATTCGGGAAGGACTGAGGATTTAGCAAGTCTGATAGACTTTCTATTAGAAAAAAATCAGTATTCAGAAATTGTCCTCGTTGGATTTAGTCTCGGTGGAAACTTAGTCCTAAAGTATCTAGGCGAGCAAGAAACACTTCCGAAGGAAATTAAAAAAGGAATTGCTATTTCATCTCCGCTAGATTTAGAGGGGTCTTTACGAGCACTGCAAAAACGGGGGAACTGGGTCTACCACGCTTCATTTTTGTTAGATTTACGCGCAAAATATAAGCGAAAAATGACTAAGTTTCCAGACAAGATGAACGCCGAAACTTTGAAGAAAATTAATAATCTCCTAACCTTCGATCACAAGTATACCGCACCAGCGCATGGATTTATTGACGCTTTTGATTATTACACCAAAAGTAGCAGTCTACAGTTTCTTCCTCAAATTACTGTGCCTGTTTTAATCCTAAACGCGAAGAACGACAGCTTTCTATCGCCAGATTGCTTTCCATATGCATTTGCTGAAAATTCTAAAAACGTATACCTTGAAACTCCCGAGCACGGTGGCCATGTTGGGTTCCATATCACTAACCGCCATTACTATTCAGAAAAAAGAACGTTAGCGTTTTTAAACGAATATTAGAAAGCAGTATTCTAATTTCACATTTCATAAATAAAAATCTGCTGGTCTAAAATTAGTACCTTTGTCGTTAACTCAAGGGCACCAGCCAATGAGTTCAACTAATAGTAATCTATGATTCAGTCAATGACCGGCTATGGTAAATCTGTAATACAGTTGCCATCCAAAAAAATATCAGTAGAGATAAAATCTTTAAACAGTAAAAGTCTCGATTTAAACTCGCGTGTTCCCTCATCCTATCGTGAAAAGGAATTGTCGATTCGAAATAGACTCGCAAAAGCACTTACGCGCGGAAAAGTAGATTTCAATCTGTTTCTAGAAATCACTGGTGAAGCTACAACAAGCCAATTAAACCAAGTAGCCATAAAGCAATATATGCAACAGCTAAAAGCCTTGGTTGATGGAGATGAAACTGAATTGCTCAAAATGGCCGTTAGAATGCCAGATGCTTTAAAGACAGAGCGAGACGAAATTGACGAAACCGAATTCAATAAAATCATGGAGGCCGTTGAAGAGGCGCTCACAGCAATTAACGAATACCGAAGTGACGAAGGGGCTGTACTTCAGAAAGATTTCCTTGAAAGAACTGGGACCATCGAACATTTGCTAAATGAGGTGCTGGAAATTGACCAACAACGTATAGCTAATGTTAAAGAACGTCTACGAAATGCCGTGAATGAATTGAAAGAGCGTGTAGATGAAAATAGGTTCGAACAGGAACTTATCTACTACCTAGAAAAATATGATATTACCGAAGAAAAAGTGCGGTTGCAAAACCACTTAAACTATTTTAAAGAGGCCATTAATAGTGACGATTCTAATGGGAAAAAACTAGGCTTCATCACACAAGAAATTGGTCGAGAAATCAATACTATTGGATCAAAAGCCAATTTTGCACCCATGCAACAACTCGTGGTTCAAATGAAAGATGAGCTGGAAAAAATTAAAGAACAAGCCTTAAACGTACTTTAATGAAAGGAGGCAAACTCATTGTATTTTCAGCGCCATCAGGAAGTGGGAAAACCACCATTGTAAAGCATTTATTGGAACAAGAAAAACTCAACTTGGCATTTTCAGTTTCTGCTACTTCCCGCGAAGCTCGTGGTGATGAAAACGATGGTGAGGATTATTATTTTATAAATTTAGAACAATTCAAAAAGCACATGAAGGCTGATGACTTTTTGGAATGGGAAGAGGTGTATCGCGACAGTTTCTACGGAACATTAAGAAGTGAGGTTGAACGCCTTTGGGCGCTCGGCAAGAACGTGATTTTTGACATTGACGTGGTTGGAGGCCTGCGTATTAAAAGAAAATTTCCTGAAAAAACATTAGCTGTTTTCGTGAAACCACCAAGCATTGAAGAATTGAAAATCCGACTTAAAAAACGGAAAACAGAAAGTGACGAGCGTATCAATATGCGTATTGCAAAGGCTTCGATTGAAATGGAAACCGCTCCGCGATTTGATTATATCATTGAAAATAAGGATTTAGACACAGCACTTCAAGAAGCCGAAGTCTTAGTTGCTCAGTTCATTTCAGAAGAATAAAATGACTTCAGAGAAAAAAATAGGACTCTATTTTGGTACGTTTAACCCAATCCATATTGGGCATCTAGCCATTGCCAACCATATGGTTGAATTTAGTGACCTCGATGAAGTTTGGATGGTGGTAACACCGCACAACCCTCATAAAAAGAAAAGTACTCTTTTAGATAATCATCACAGACTTAGCATGGTGCGTATTGCGCTGGAAGATTATCCAAATCTCAAGGCAAGCGATATAGAATTTAACCTTCCACAGCCGAATTATACTGTCAATACCTTGGCTCATTTAGAAGAAGAATATCCGCCAAGCAGCTTTTGTCTCATTATGGGCGAAGACAATTTAAATAGCTTTCATAAGTGGAAAAATTACGAGGTAATTCTTGAGGGATATGAACTCTATGTCTATCCTCGTGTTTCTGAAGGAGCTATTGAAAATCAATTTAGTACGCACCCAAAAATTACACATGTGAAGGCACCAATCATGGAAATTTCCTCCACCTTTATTCGAAAGGCAATTTCAGAAGGAAAAAACATTCGTCCGCTATTACCGCATAGAGTGTGGCAGTATTTGGATGAAATGAATTTTTATAAAGCCAAGCGTTAAAAAAACCGCCTCAACTAATCTGCACTAGCGAGGCGGTTTCAACCAACCAAAAAAAACTTTATATTATTCTAGAATTTACTAATCTTAACCATCTGCTTTGCAATTTCAGCCTTGGTCTGGCGCAATTTCCCGTCATTATTTCTATACTGAATGTATCCTCGCCCTTTGAATCTGTATACCGTTCCAGAAGCGTCATGGAATAGTTCAATTGTATTGTCATCTAGAACGGTCATATCAAAATATTCATTGCCTAGATAGTCATAATCTAGTGTTAAATATTTCAAATAATAGTTTCCAGGAACATCATCTACATTATAAATTCCTGTATAATCCCAGTAAATATTATTGATGTTTGAACCATTTGGATCTTGTGAGCTTTGAAAATTTCCATCGCCACCACCTGGTAAAAACTGCACAAAATTCTCATAATCAAACTCATTCAAGTTTCCGTACTCCGATGTATAGGTTTTCTCCCAAGTAACATACTCCTGCAAGAAATAATGAACGTTATCATAGAAAAGTCTATTATAATCAAAAGTATTTCGTTGATATCCCACTAGAATATACGCTAGCCCTGTATTGCGGTTGTAAAGTTCAATTTCATTGTCTCGCAACTGGGTCACTTGAAAGGTAACTCGGCCGTCTAAGTCATGCGTGATATCTATATCAGAATCATATATATCATAATACCCCACATCAATACCAAAACCGTTTCCTTGGTTTCCAATACCAACAAGATTATTATTGGCGTACAGTGTTCCTTGTCTAAAAGACATCGTAAACGCCTTTTGCATAAATGGAATATATCCATTACCCGAAGTACGTTCAATATCGACGTACCACAACTCATAAGAGCTTATTAATTCTCCCAGTGTAATTGTTTGTACAGGGTCGGTATATGGATCTTCATCTATTATTACTTCTGTGTAACATGAGGTAAACAACATGGCTAGCATGCTGAATCCTGCAACTAATTTGATTGTTTTCATAATTCCTGTTTTTACAATTAATGTTTAGCAATTTTCAAAAGGCGTGCCAAAAATATAACATCTTGTTTATCATGTATTTACGTTCGATATTATTTACG
>Ga0114916_1000813_pt1 | contig 19396 bp, 18 predicted proteins | sample MalvirAntarct_66_FD_83501 | JGI IMG/M metagenome (GOLD analysis project Ga0114916, IMG submission 83501) | Marine viral communities from the Global Malaspina Expedition - Malaspina viral metaG Antarct_66 | ecosystem: Environmental > Aquatic > Marine > Oceanic | place: West Anvers Island... | reverse complement strand
GTCATATTTCAATCTTAATCCTTCGTTAATGACACTAATGCAAGCTGCGTATCAGCAGCGGTCTTTTAGAGGGTCGCTTTAACAAGTCGAGTGAGGACGGATGTACTGCCACGCGGCTTTTGCTTTTTCCGGGAGCCTCCCGGCTTCCTTACCGGTTCACGGCTCCATAACCACCACCCACGCATTGCCGGCACCCACGCATTGCCGGTACGCGCGCACAGGCAGGCAATGCTGAAACGCGCTCGGTAATCTCAGCTGCCGCGGTAGGTCGAATAGCCATAGGCCGAGATCAGAAGCGGCACGTGATAGTGCGCAGAGGTATCGGCGATACCGAAACGGATCGGAATCACGTCGAGGAAGGCCGGATCCGGCAGATCGTCTCCGGTCGAACGGAGGTAATCTCCTGCGTGGAACCGAAGCTCGTAGACCCCGCGGTTGAGGTCGGCACCCGACAGAAGCGGGGCATCGACCCGGCCATCACTGTTGGTTTTGACGGTCTTGAGCAGGTGGTGGTCAAGCCCTTCGATGTGGACAAGCTCGATGACCAGTCCGGCAGCGGGTTTGCCGCGTGCGGTGTCGAGCACATGCGTGGTCAAGCGACCGGTTCCTGTGGGGAGTGGCTGGGCGGACATTGGCGTCTCCTTGGATTAGTTGGCCGGTTGGGCGATCAGATAGGGCTCATCATAGCTGGCTTCCTCGAGATTGACGCCATCGCCCTCGCGGTCCATTACCAGAAAATCGCTGACACGGCCCACGGCAATCAGCGGGTGATGCCAGGCATTGCGGTCGTAATGGAGACCGACATGGCCGGGAACAAGGAACGCCCGTGGCTGGCCCGGGCGACCATCGAGGTCGGGGGCGACAACTGCAATCCAGTCTGCATTGGCGACAGGAAAGAATGCCTGGCTGCCGAGCGGATGCCTCTCCATCATGTCGACCGCGTAAGGAAATTCACGCGGCTGGCCGCGAAACAGCGAAAGAATTGTGCGTCCGTCGCCGGTCTCCGTGTCCGCCATGGCAAGCGCGTGAAAGCGTTCGGTGGTGCCGCCATTGATCAGGCGCAACTCCGCTGCGGTGGTGTCCATGACTGTGCCGAACGGCGCAAAGGCCTCGGTCGTCAGAGTTTCGAGTTTGAGTTCGCGCGTCATCTGCTCACGTTTCCGGAAGGATCGCGGTGATCCGGAAGCCGGCGATCCGTTCAACCTGGGCGCAGGCGGTCTCGAACTCGGTCTCGGGATCATTGGCGACACGGGACTGGAAGGCGGCAAGAATGCTGTCCTTGCCGTGCCCCTTGACCGCGATGATGAACGGGAAGCCGAAATCGCTCGTGTAGCGGCTGTTGAGTGCGGTGAAACGCGCGTGTTCTTCCGCGCTCAACCGATCGAGGCCGGCGCCGGCCTGCTCTGATTTCGATTCCTCGGTCAGCTCTCCGGCGATCGCCAGTTTGCCTGCCAGATCTGGGTGGGCGCGCAGCACGCCCATGCGCTCGGCATGGCTGGCCGCTCGGAACTCAGCGCACAAGGCCGCGTGCACCGGCCCAGCGCGCAAGGGTGCCGCGATACGGCCGTGATCCCAGGCGCGCTCGGCGATCCAGGGCGAATGCTCGAACACACCGCCGAACCGGCCGACAAACCCGTCTCGCTCACTCATGTCGTCATCTCCGGATGGTGGTGCTGATGCCAGTGATTTGCAATGTCGATGCGACGTGTCACCCAGGCCTTGTCATGGGACGCGACGTAATCGAGGAACCTTGCAAGCGCCGCAGCGCGGCCGGGACGGCCGACCAGTCGGCAATGCAGCCCGATGGACATCATCTTCGGGCTGCCGGCCGCACCTTCCGCCATCAGCACGTCGAAAGTGTCCTTGAGGTAGGTGAAGAACTGGTCGCCCGAATTGAACCCCTGCGGCGTGGCGAAGCGCATGTCGTTGGCATCGAGCGTGTAGGGTACGATGAGATGCGGCCCGTTCGGTCCCTCAACCCAGTAGGGCAGTTCGTCAGCGTAGGAATCGGCGGAGTAGACGAAACCGCCCTCCTCCATCACCAGCCGCAAGGTGTTGACCGACGGCTTGCCCTGGTAGATGCCGAGCGGCCGCGAGCCGGTCACCTCTGTATGGATGCGCACGCATTCGGCTATGTGGCGGCGCTCCTCCTCCTCGGAGAAATCCTTGTATTCAAGCCAGCGCAGACCGTGACTGGCAATCTCCCAGCCGGCTTCCTTCATGGCCGCGACCGCTTCCGGGTTGCGCTGCATGGCAAGGGCGACGCCATAGACCGTCACCGGCATGTTGCGCTCGGTGAACATCCGCCAGAGCCGCCAGAAGCCGGCGCGCGAGCCGTATTCGTAGAGCGATTCCATGTTCATGTTGCGCTGGCCGGGCCAGGGTTGCGCACCGACGATTTCCGACAGCAGGCATTCGGACGCCGGATCGCCATCGAGAATCGAGCTTTCGCCGCCCTCCTCGTAGTTGACCACGAACTGAACCGCGCAATGCGCGCCCGCGGGCCATTTCGGGTCAGGCGTGGTGCGGCCGTAGCCCACAAGATCACGGGGGTAAGGTATTGTGTTCATTGTCCAGTCCATCCTGCTAGGGGGCGAACGGTAGCAGCACGACGGCAAATGTCGATACCCGGACTTTGAAGAAAAACCGCAAACTGTTGCGGCGATTCCAGACGGTTGACGACCCGTAGCAGTGTTTGATGATCTATGATCTGGCCGGTTGTCTGGCCGCCTTGGCCAGATGGCTGGTGACAGCAAAACTCTGCGGCGTCTCCGGCCCGGCTTCCCCGGTGATTTCAGCCACCAGGCAGTCAGCCATCCGGTGGGCAATGCCGAAGCTGATCTTGAACCCGCCGGCCATGGCCAGGACGCCCGGCGCGCCGGGAACAGGTCCGAGCATGGGATCACGGCCGACAGCCCGGGGCCGCACCCCGGCCCAACGGCGGATCACCGGCGCATCCTTGATCAAGGGGCAGAGCTTGCGGGCCCGCTTGATGATTTCATCGAGCCGCTCATCTGTTGCCTGCGGATCATCGAACTGGTTCTCGCTGGTCGAGCCCACCGCAACGCGGCCATTCTCATGCGCGATCACGTAGACACCGTCATCATAGACCAAAGGCAGATCCGGCGGCGCGCCGGCATCCATAAGTGCAGCCTGTCCCTTGACGCCGCCCCCGACCGAATGAGCCGGAAGCCCGGCCAGCCGGGCGATCATCGGGAATGCATCGACGCCATTTGCCAGCGCCGCATGGCCGAAGCCGACGCTCGATCCGTCCGACAGTCTTGCCAGCTTGTCGGTTGCGGACAGTTCAACCACTTCGACACCCAGACGGAGATCGAGATTCGGCGTGACTGCGAGACAGGTCAGCAGTGCCTCGATCAGCCCGGGCGGGGAGATCCGGGCGGACAGCGTCTCGTGCACGATTCCATGTGGAGCCCGCAATATGTTGGGCCAGTCTCCCCGGTCGGGTGTATGGCTGACAGAATAGCCGTATTCCGTACCCCAATTGACCTGCGCTTCCGGGATCCGTTCGATGGCCGTGTTACGGCCACGTTCCGAGGTCAATGGCAGGATCCGGCCGACCCTGCGATAGCCGCAAGGGACACCTGTTTCGGCCTCAAGCCCTGCAATCTCGTCTTCGAGGTCGACAAGGGCGCGGAACTGGAAATCCTTCTTGCCATTCCAGCGTTCGGGGCTGTGCGGCATCAGCGCGCCCAGAAAACCGCCGCTGGCACCACCGCCGGGGTTTCCCCGCTCGACCAGCGTGACGGAGAGGCCCGCGCGCACCGCCTTGAGCGCCAGCCACAGTCCGGCAACCCCTGCCCCGGCAATCAGCAGATCAGGCGTTGCTTGACCGGCAGGCGATGCGGCTTTATCGGCAACAGCCATGATCGATCCCCCTGAACCAGATGACGACACGCCCCGCCAGCGCGCGCCGCTGTCGTGGCATGCGGGCGATATGCCTTATTCAGAGGAGTTTGGCGACTTCTATTATTCGCGCGCGGACGGCCGGGCGGAATGCCGCCACGTGTTCTTGAGCGGCAACGGGCTTCCCGAACGCTTTGCCGGAAGCCAGCAGTTCGTCATCGGAGAACTGGGTTTTGGCACAGGCCTGAACTTCATCGAGACCTGGTCCGCGTGGGAACGTGCCGCCACACCAGGGTCGCGGCTTGAGTTCCACTCCTTCGAACTGCACCTGCTTGATCGCAAGGACATGATCCGCGCACTTGCGGCATGGCCGGATCTCGGCCCCAGAGCTAAGCAACTCACCGCCGCATGGCCGGACCGGCCCGAGGGAGACATCAGGCTCGGCTTCGAAACCGGAAAGAGCGCCGTCGACCTTCATATCCATGCAGGGCTTGCCCTGACCGAGGTGCGGGCGGCAGAGTTTGATGCGGACGCCTGGTACCTCGACGGGTTTTCGCCGGCCCGCAATCCGGAGATGTGGTCCGCGGAACTCATGCAGGCTGTCGCCAGCCGTACATGCGAAGGCGGAACTTTTGCCACCTATTCCGCTGCCGGATGGGTCAGGCGCAACCTGCAGGCAGCCGGATTTACCGTGGAGAAACGCCCGGGCCATGCCGGCAAGCGCGACATGAGCATCGGCATTCTGGAAAACAACCAATCCCGGAGCGCAGAAGCGCCGCCTGCGGACTGAGGCCTTCTTATGAAGCTTCAGTCCGGACGATGGGAGACCGTTCACCCGTGCTTGATGCGAGCCGCAATCTCCTCGGGTAACCATTCCCTGATCTTGGCTTCCAGCTTTTCCGGGCTGATCGGTTTGGAGAGGTAGTCATCCATGCCCGCGTCGAGACAGCGTTCCATATCACCGGTCAAGGCATGCGCTGTTACGCCGACAATCGGGGTATGGCCAAGATCAGCATCTTCCGCCTCCGCCTTGCGGATGGCCTGGGTCGCCTGATGGCCGTTCATGACCGGCATGGAGACATCCATCAGGATCATCGCCGGGCGATGGCTCTTCCAGGTGTCGTAGGCGCTGCCACCATTGTCGACGATCCGGTAGTTCAATCCCATCTCGTCAAGGATCTGGGTGAAGACGATCTGGTTGACCTCGTTGTCCTCCGCGACAAGCAGTTCGAGACGCTGGCCGCCCCGTGCTTTTTCCGCCGAGGACGTTTGAGCGGAGCGATTCGGCGGCGGCGCGGACATCACGGGCGGGCGCGGTGAAGCGAGCGGAGCCTGCCCTGCCGGCTCGGCTTCAGCCCGAGCCGAAACTTCCACATTGCTGGTCTTTTCGTTGTGTGCTGCGGCCTGCAACACGTCGACGATGGTCTCCAGCAGCAGCGAAGAGCGCGCCGGCTTCATCAAGGCAGCCTGCACCGCACCCTTGCGGATATCGGCATCGGATGCGCTGAGGTCCATCGAGGTCAGCATGATGATTGCAGGCTTGTCCGGACCGAAACTGTTGCGGATTTTCCGCGCCGTCATCACGCCATCCATCTCGGGCATGTGGTAGTCGAGGATGACGACATCGACGGGGACCGCGAACTTGTTTGCTGCCGCAAGCACCTCGAGCCCCTCCTGACCGGAAACAGCGGCACAGGAATCAAAGCCCCAGGCGGTCAACTGCTCAATCAGGATGGACCGGTTGACGGGGTTGTCATCGATCGCCAGGATCCTTGCCCCGGAGACATCGATCGGCGCAATGCGGACGGGTTCGACCGTGCTGTGATCGACTGGCAGGCTCACTTCGATCGTGAACACCGAACCTTTGCCGACCTCGCTTTCCGCACGGATGCGGCCTTCCATCAGATCGACCAGCCTGGAGGTGATGGCCAGCCCGAGGCCGGTTCCCTCGTGCCGGCGGGTCGAGGATGTATCGACCTGCGAGAATTTCTCGAAGACCGCCTCCAGCTTGTCTGCCGGAATGCCCATTCCGGTGTCGTGCACATGAATTGCGAGATCGAGCATGTCCGAGCTGTTGACCGCACCAGTGACTTCGATGAGAACATGCCCGGATTCGGTAAACTTGATGGCGTTGCCGGCCAGATTGGTGATGATCTGCCGGAGGCGGCCCACATCGCCCACCACCCGCGACGGCAGGGAAGGATCGATGCGGACGATCAGTTCGATGTCCTTGTCGACCGCACGGCTTGAAATCAGCGACGCCACGTCCTCGACGGTCTCAGAGAGATCGAACGGGGCCTGATCAAGAACCAGCTGGCCGGCATCGATCTTGGAAAAATCGAGAATGTCGTTGATGATGGTCAGCAGCGCATTTCCGGATTTGACGATAATGTCGGTAAAGGTGCGCTGGCGCGTGTCGAGTTCAGTCCGGGCGAGCAGTTCGGCCATGCCCAGAACACCGTTCATCGGGGTGCGGATCTCGTGGCTCATATTGGCCAGAAACTCCGATTTCGCACGGTCAGCCATCTCTGCCTTGACCACCAGATCCTGCAGTTCTTCCTCGCGATGTTTCGCGTCGGTGACATCCGTATAGGTGATGATCATCGACGCACTGTCAGTCGGCTTGCCGTCTATCCGAAGCCAGCGCCCCGATCTGGTCTGCCGCTCGATTGTGTGCGGCACCATATTCTTGTGGTAATCATTGACACTTGAACGGGTGGCTTCGGCCTTTTCGTCGCTGCCGTAATCACCGCGCTGCTGACAGAAATCGAAGAAGTCATTGAGGTCCTTGCCGACCGCGGCAACCTCACGCGGGACCTCGAGCATTTCGTAGAAAGCATCGTTTGCGAACTGGATGACCGCGTTCTGGGTCACCATCAAGCCCTGTGCCATGGCTCCGGCTGCTCCGCGCAGAAGCTCGCTGGCGCGCTCGATCTCGGCTCTGGCGAGATCGAGTTCCTGTTCACGCTGCTTGAGTTCGGAGACATCGAAATAGGAGATCATCCGCTTGCCTTCGGAGAGCGAGCGGACAGAGTAGATCATGGTGCGGCCATCGGCGCGCGAGAACTCCCGCGGCTCGACGTAGCCCGCCCGGATTTCCTGCAGACGCGCCTCGACGTAATCTTCGAAGTCTTCCTCCGCGACCTGATAGATGCCGTTCTCCCGGTTGACATCGATGAGCGCACGGAAGGGGGCGCCGATGTAGTCGTCACGCGAAGCGATTTTCCAGATGCGGAAGAACGCTCCATTGATCAGTTCGACATTGGTGTCGCGGTCAACGACGACCATGCCCATGTACATGGCCTCGATCACGCTTTCGAGGTCGGCCTTGTGGAGTTCGGCACGGCGCTGGGCCTCATACACCTCGCGCTCGCGGCGTTTCATGTCGCTTACATTGATGGTCGTGCCGAGCAGGTAGCGTCGTCCGGCCGGGCCGGTAAAGCCGACCTTGCGGTCGATCAGCTTGAGTGTTTCTCCCTTCGCACTGTCCAGCTCGATTTCCCGCTCCATCAGGCCGAGACCGTTCATGGCCTCCTCATCTGCTTCCCGCAGCGGGCCGCCCTGTTCGCCAAAGACCTGGAAGTCATCCTTGCCGAGCATATCCTTTTCGGACAGACCGGTCAGTTCGCCGTGGGCGCTATTGACATAGATGTAGCGGTAATCTTCGTCCTTGACGAAGCTCGAAATCGGCATCTCGTCGAGGATCGCGCGGAACAACTGATTTTCCGCCACCTTGGTTTCAAGCGCTGCCTCGCGCTCCTTCAATTCGGTCACATCGACGCGCAAACCCAGAGTGTAGCCATCCTTGAGGCCACGGTTGATGATCCTGATCCAGCGGCCATTCCTGAGCCGCTCGACCGTTGCCTTTCCATAGTCACGATGCACCGCAATGCGGTTTTCGATCCAGCCATTGCGGGCTTCGGGCTCTTCGGCCTCGCTGAAACTGCAGGTGACTTCGAGGACCTCGCGGAGCGATTTTCCGACATCGAGCGTGTAGTCCGGCGATGTCATGGCATCCATTGCCGGATTGACGTAGATCAGCACATCATTGGGATCGTAGAGCACGATCCCGACATCCATGCAGTCGAATATCTCGTTGAAGCGGTCGAGAAGCGATTGATCGGCGTTCTCGTCGCTGACAGACATCCGCAGATCCAGTGCCGTCATGTCCTCTGGAGACGCAGTCTCTGCACCATTGCCGGACTCCGGATACCCCGGAGCCGACCTATGCAGGCTTGAGGGCGCGGTTCTTTCCGCCTCAACGGTTTCGAAGCGCACGCCCGCGATCGGCTCGAAATGCCCGACGATAAACGTCTTGCCCGAGGCGCGCCGCTCGCGCTGGATTCGGATCCGGTAACGCCCACCCTTGAGAGGATGGGTGAACAAGGCCACCTGATCCTTGCCGAACACGAGGGTACGGCGCTCCTTCTCGTCGCGGTCGTTCTGTTCGGCGGATTCAAAATGCTGATGGCTTTGCTGGCCAATCAGGCCCGCAGGCTGGCAGTCCCACAATTCGGCATAGGCTGTATTGACCGCAAGATAGCGGAGTTCCGAATCCTTGACGAAAGCCGGATTGGAATCGCGGGAGACCTGTGCACAGGCTTTGGCGAGCGAGTCGTCGCCCTCGTTACTTTCCACTTCATCCACCCGGCAGTCCCCATAGATGCAAGCAATCGCCCGATTCTGCATGCCCAGTCTGCACGCTGGCTTTGAATAAAGCGTTAACCATCAATTACGCTTTAGACCTGGCGGCTTTCGCGAAGCTGTATTTCGCGCCGGGGTTGCCGCCGGGACGCAGCTACACAAGCACTTCAAAGCCGCTTGCCGAAAGGCAAAGTCCGGCATAGCGTCTTTGCCGACCAGCCTGCGGCCGATCCATCGCTGCCAGGCAGAGCGTCGGATGAAACCGCACAAGGCGCACTCTCATGAGCAAGCTTGAGGACATTGTCGCAACGGCAATCGAGAACACCGCCGGAGCACCGGAACGGCGCAGGCGCGCCGGCGGGGGACGCGGCGGAGACCGGGGCAAGGGGAGAAAGGGCCCGGCTACTCTGCGCTATCGCTCGATACTCAACACACAGGAGCCATCGCTTCTTCTGTCCGAGGAGGGACTGGAAGCCATCCATGAGGCATCGCTTGCGGTGCTTGAGCAAATCGGGATGGACTTCATGCTCAAGGAGGCGCGGGAGCGGCTTGCCGCTGCGGGTGCGGATGTCGCTGCAGGCACCGAGCGGGTGCGGCTCGATCGCGGGCTGGTGCTGGACCTGGTGAGGCATGCCCCCGGCCCGTTCACCCTGCATGCGCGCAATCCCGAGCGGAATGTCAGCATCGGCGGACGCAATCTCGCCTTCGCGCAGGTTGCGTCCGCTCCCTATTGCTCCGACAAGGACAATGGCCGCAGGACCGGAACACAGGAAGACTACCGTAACCTGATAAGACTGGCGCAATCCTTCGACGTCATCCACATGACCGGCGGTTACCCGGTGGAACCGACAGACCTGCACGCCTCGGTGCGGCACCTCGATTGCCTTTCGGATCTGGTCAAGCTCACCGACAAGCCATTCCATGCCTATTCCCTGGGCAAAGAGCGCAATCTTGATGCATTGGAGATTGTACGCATCGGCCGCGGTGTTTCCGCGGAACAGCTCGAAGCGGAACCTTCCCTGTTCACGATTATCAATGCCTCCTCGCCGCTGCGCTACGACGCCCCGATGCTGCAGGGCATCATCGAGATGTCATCGCGCAATCAGGTCGTGGTGATCACGCCATTCACACTGGCGGGCGCGATGGCGCCGGTCACCATCGCCGGGGCGCTGGTGCAGCAAAACGCCGAAGCGCTCGCCGGGATCGCTTTTACCCAATTGGTCCGGCTGGGCGCGCCGGTGGTCTATGGCGGCTTCACCTCGAATGTCGACATGAAATCGGGGGCACCGGCCTTCGGAACCCCGGAATACATGAAAGCCGTCATGGCGGGTGGACAGCTGGCCCGCCGCTATGGCCTGCCGTACCGGACGTCGAACACCTGCGCGGCCAACACGCTGGACGCCCAGTCAGCTTACGAATCGATGATGTCGCTTTGGGCACTGGTTCAGGGTGGCGGCAACTTCATCATGCATGCCGCAGGCTGGATGGAGGGAGGTCTGACGGCCTCTTTCGAGAAATTCGTGATGGATGTCGACATGCTGCAAATGGTCGCGGAATTCCTGGCACCACTCGACACCAGCCCGGAAGCACTGGCCATGGATGCGATTGCGGAGGTCGGGCCCGGCGGGCACTATTTTGGCACCGCGCACACGCTGTCGCGCTACGAGACCGCGTTTTACTCGCCGATGCTTTCCGACTGGCGCAATTTCGAAAGCTGGAGCCTTGCGGGCCAGCCGACGACCTGCGACCATGCCAACCGGGTGTGGAAGGAAACACTCGCAGGTTACGAAGCCCCGACGCTCGATGAAGCCATTTCGGAAGAGCTCGACGCCTTTGTCGCCAGGCGCAAGCAGGAAGGCGGCGTTCCGACCGATTTCTGATCAGGCGGGATCGGCAATCATCCGGACCGACTGGAGGGCAATGCCGTCCGGAAAATCGATCGTCAACGGCTCGATCTCGCGGAAGCCCAGACCGGCATAGAACGGTACAGCCTGCAGGGAAGACCAGGCTTCCATGCGAACCAGGCCGAGGTTCCTGGCCTGCGCCAGGCAGGCGCTGTAAAGCGCTCTGCCGACACCCTTGCGCAGATGATCCGGATGGACCGCGAAATGGCGGACATGTCCGGTGCCGGGAATGATTTCATCCGTCCTGCCGGGAACGGCCAGACTCCAGCCACCGCAACCGGCGCATTGTCTGTTGCTGATGGCGACAAAAAACCGACCAGACTCCAGCAGCTGCGGCTGGGCCCGGGTTATCAACGGCAACAGCACATCAAGATCTGAGCGGGAGTAATGGTCTTGCCAGAGACTGGCATAGCTCTCAGCAAGAACTCCCGAAACCATGGCTTCGTCGGCGATGGTCGCTGGCCGGATCGTCAGATTTTCCAGCACCATGACACTCTCCGATTTGCTTGCGAGTCCGCCTAGACGATGACCCGTGTCTTGCGATTGGTCAGCCAGACGCCAATGACGACAATCAGTGTTCCGATGATCATCGGGACGGTCAGCACCTCACCGAAGAGAATCCAGCTTTCGATCGCGACGGCCGGCGGCACAAGGTAGGTCAGGGACGCCGCACGCGAAACCTGGCCACGCCGGATGAGATAGAGCAGCAACATGATCGAGACCAGCGAAAGGCCAAGGACGGACCAGCCCATGGCGAGCGCGAATTCCAGGTTCCAATCGACCCGGAGAGGCTCGATCAGCAAGGCCATTGGCATGACCACCAGAAATCCGCCAACATATTGCAGCGATGCGATGGAGCGCAGATCGCCCTCCTGCAGATAGCGCTTCTGGTAGAGCGTGCCCGCAGTCACCGATGCCATGGCAAAAACATTGACCAGCAAGGGCAGCAGGGCGATCTGCAGCATTGAAGATTCGAGCGCCATCAGGCGTGGCAGGATGGCGACCGTCAGCCCGGCAAATCCAAGCACAACGCCGAGTTTTTGCGCGCCGCTCAGCCGTTCACCGACGATCACCGGAGCGGCAAGTGCCGTCAACAGCGGCTGCAGTGCGGCGATCAGGCCCGACACCGAGGAAGGCACGCCCTTGGAAATCGCCCACCAGACGCCACCCAGATAGATACCATGCAGAAACACCCCGGAAACAACGGCATGGCGGTAGCCGGACCGGGATGATGGCCAGGCGGCCCGGCTCGCGAAGGCGATGACGGCGAACAGCACGGCGGCGAGCGTGAAACGCAGGCTCAGGAAGGTAAGCGGGTCGGCGTGCGGGCTCGCGTACTTGGCCACGATCCAGCCGGTAGACCAGAGCAGAACGAACAGGGCCGGAGCGATGCGATCGAGAGTCATGAAGGAGATCCAAACCTGTTGTGCGCCGATGATGCGGATACCGGCGCCGCGGAGACAGGGGAGCGTTAAACCCGGCCTTTGCGAGAAGCAAGATCAACTGCCGTCACGCCGCAGAAGGCACCACCGGATTGAGACAGGATTGCAACACAAAGCAAAAAAAACACAGCTCTTACGGAACCATAGAAATTCTGCATGGTTCTTGCTTTCTAAGCCGTGATGCGATCTTATGATCTCAAAAGGGGAGCACCAAACACGTGCCTTTCGATGAAATGCTGACTGCGGACAGCCTTCCGCGAACACCCTATAAGGGATACTTCAACTGGCATTCGGAGCAGAAGACTTCCGATCTGATAAAGAAGTCCCGCGACGCCGAAACCATCTTTCGAAAGACCGGTATTACCTTTGCCGTATACGGCAAGGAAGATTCGTCGGAACGGCTCATTCCCTTCGACATCGTGCCGCGGATCATTTCCGGATCGGAATGGCGAAAGCTTGCGCAAGGCATTGAACAGCGCGTGATGGCGCTCAACGCCTTTCTGGACGATATCTACCACAAGCAGGAAATCATCAAGGCGGGCCGCGTGCCGCGGGCGCTGATCGAGAAGAACGACGCATTCCTGCCTGAAATGATCGGCATGCGTCCCCCGGGCGGGGTCTACACCCACATTATCGGCACCGACATTGTCCGTACCGGCGAGGGACAGTTCTACGTTCTTGAGGACAATGCACGGACGCCATCGGGCGTGTCCTACATGCTGGAAAACCGTGAAACCATGATGCAGATGTTTCCCGAGCTGTTTCATCTCAACAAGGTTCGCCCGGTCGAGAACTACCCGAAGCTGCTGCGCCAGAGTCTTGCCGCGGTGGCGCCTCCTGGATGCAAGGGCAAGCCGCGGATTGCGGTGCTTACACCCGGCATCTTCAATTCCGCTTTTTACGAACACGCCTACCTTGCCGACCAGATGGGCGTGGAACTTGTCGAAGGCTCCGACCTTCGGGTGATCGACGGCAAGGTGGCCATGCGCACCACGCGCGGTTACCAAGCGATCGACGTGCTTTACCGCCGTGTCGACGACGACTATCTCGACCCGCTGTCTTTCCGGCCGGATTCGACCCTCGGTGTGCCCGGCATCATGGATGTCTACCGCGCGGGCAACATCACGATTGCCAATGCACCGGGCACCGGCATCGCAGACGACAAGGCGATCTATTCGTACATGCCCGAGATCGTTGAATTCTATACCGGCCAGAAACCGATCCTCGAGAACGTGCCGACCTATCGCTGCTCGGAAGCCGACACGCTGCAATACGTGCTCGACAATCTCGCCGAGCTGGTGGTCAAGGAAGTCCATGGTTCAGGCGGTTACGGCATGCTGGTGGGACCGGCCGCTAGCAAGCGCGAGCGGACCGAGTTCGCTGGCAAACTGAAGGCCAAGCCCGGCAACTACATCGCCCAGCCGACGCTGTCGCTGTCCACCGTGCCGATACTGGTCAAGAAGGGGCTCGCGCCGCGCCATGTCGACCTGAGGCCATTCGTGCTGGTTTCCAACAAGGTCCAGATCATTCCCGGCGGACTGACGCGGGTGGCGCTGAAGGAAGGTTCGCTGGTGGTCAACTCCAGTCAGGGAGGCGGCACCAAGGACACCTGGGTGCTGGAGGACTGACCATGCTGGGAAGAACCGCAAACGGCCTGTTCTGGATGTTCCGCTATATCGAGCGCGCAGAGAACACGGCACGACTGATCGATGCCGGCCTGCGCATGTCGCTCACCCGCATGCACGGGCACGAGGAAGAGTGGGAATCGGTGCTGCGCAGCTCAGGCGTCTACAGCGCCTACTGCGAGGCCAATCCCGAAGTCACCAGCGCCGACGCGGTGAACTACCTGCTGCGCGACAAGTCCAACCCGTCGAGCATTCTTTGCGCCATCGAAGCGGCAAGGAATAACGGGCGCATGGTGCGAACGGCGCTCACCCGCGAGGCCTGGGAAGCAACCAACGAATGCTATCTCGACATCAAGGCACAGCTGGCGCGCAAGCCTTCAAGTGCGGACATGCCGGGGATCATCGACAACATCAAGCAGCGCACTGGATTGATCCGCGGTGCCTTTCACGGCACCATGCTGCGCAACGAGCTGTACAATTTCTCGCGCATCGGCACCTTCATCGAGCGCGCCGACAACACCTCGCGCATTCTCGACGTGAAGTATTACGTGCTGCTGCCCGCGGTTTCCTATGTCGGCTCATCGCTCGACAACGTGCAGTGGGAATCGATCCTGAGGTCGGTGTCGGCACACCGTTCCTACGGATGGGTCTATGACGACGACTACAAGCCATCCAACATCGCGGATTTCCTGATCCTGAATGGCCGCATGCCCCGATCGCTTGCCTATTGCTACGACAAGATCAACGCCAACCTCTCCTATCTCGAGCGGGAATATGGCGCGCGGGAAAGCTGTCACGAGACCGCGGCAGCCACACTGGGGATGCTGCGCGAGCGGGAAATCCAGTCGATCATGGATACCGGTCTTCACGAATTTCTGCAGGGTTTCATCAGCCAGAACAGCCGGGTTGCTGCCGAAATCTCCGAAGCCTACCGGTTCTACCAGGACTGACCTGATGCAACTCAAGATTTCCCACGTGACAGAATATGCCTATGCGCAGCCGGTCCGGTATGCGCTGCAGCGTCTCAGACTGACCCCGCAGGACAGTCCGCTGCAGACAGTGCACTCCTGGAACACCGAGGTTGAAGGCGGCACGGTGGAAGCAAGCTATGTCGACCATTTCGGAAATGTGGTGGAACTGGTGAGTGCCAGCCGTGACACCGAAGCCATCAAGGTCGTGGCTTCCGGCCTTGTCGAAACCTACGACAAGATCGGTGTATCGGGGCCGCACAAGGCCTATATGCCGTTGTGGCTCTACCAACGGGATTCTGCGCTGACAAAGCCGGGCAAGCTGATCCGCGAACTGGCGCGCAGCATCGAGAAGGGCAAGCCGCTCGACCAGTTGCACGGGCTCAAAACCGCGCTGCATCATGCCATGGCCTATGTGCCGGGGGCGACGCAGACCCAGACGCTGGCGGAAGATGCGCTGGCTTCCGGAAAAGGGGTCTGCCAGGATCACGCCCAGGCCTTTGTCGCAGCTGCCCGCGTGATGGGGTTCCCGGCACGATACGTGTCGGGCTACCTGATGATGGAGGACACGCCCGACCAGGCTGCAAGCCACGCATGGGCGGAAGCCCATGTCGAAGGGCTCGGCTGGGTCGGCTTCGATCCAGCAAACGACATCTCGCCCGATGACCGTTACGTCCACATCGCCTATGGCCTCGATTACAAGGATGCCGCGCCGATATCAGGTGTGCGCACCGGCACAGGCGAAGAACAGCTTGCAGTCCGGATCACAGTGGAGCAATAAGAATCCTGCTTAATTTTCGGGACTGATTCGCGAATCATGACTTATTGTGTCGGGCTACGCCTCAACAGGGGCCTCGTGTTCATGTCCGACACCCGGACGAATGCAGGCGTCGACAACATTTCCACCTTCCGCAAGATGTACACCTGGTCCAAGCCCGGGGAGCGCCTGATCACGCTTTTGTCGGCGGGCAATCTGGCGACCACGCAGACGGTTGTCAGCATGCTGGAAGAGCATACCAAGGCGGCCGAAGACCGGCACCCGGACATCATGGAAGTGCCCTCGATGTTCGGTGTCGCGCGCCTGGTGGGCGAGACCGTGCGCGACGTGATCAAGACAGCGTCGGACGGCGGCTACCAGAGTGAATCCACCTTCAGCGCCACCTTCATTCTCGGCGGCCAGGTCGCCGGTGGCGCGATGCGGATGTTCCTGATCTACCCGGAAGGCAATTTCATCGAGGCGACGGACGACAATCCGTTTTTCCAGATCGGCGAGCACAAGTACGGAAAGCCGATCCTGGTGCGGGCCTATGATCCGGAAATGAGTTTCGAGATGGCGACGAAACTGCTTTATGTCTCGTTTGATTCGACGCTGAAATCGAACCTGTCGGTGGGGCTGCCACTCGATCTTCAATACTACGAGCGCGACAGCCTGACCAAGGGCTACGAGAAGCGGATCCAGTCCACCGATCCCTACTACCGGAAAATCTCCGACGGATGGTCCGATGCGTTGCGCTCGGCCTTCAACAGCCTGCCGGATTTCGAGCGGGACTGAACCGGGGCGCTTACCGGCCGGCTATTGCGCCGCCGTGGCGGCGCGCAGCCCGCCGGTATCCTCGATGAAGGCCACCACATCCTCGATCCCCGCGCCGCGGCGCATATCGGTAAACAGATGCGGCCGCCCCTTGCGGCCCGCAGAGGCGTCACGCTCCATGACCGAAAGATCGGCACCAACATGGGGGGCGAGATCCATCTTGTTGATCACCAGCAGGTCCGACCTGGTAATCGCCGGACCTCCCTTGCGGGGGATCTCTTCGCCCTGGCACACAGAGATGACATAGATCGTCAGGTCGGCGAGATCCGGCGAGAAGGTAGCGGCGAGATTGTCGCCGCCGGACTCGATGAAGATGATGTCGAGACCGGGATGGCGCTGGTTGAGCGCATCGATGGCGCGCAGGTTGAGCGAGGCATCCTCGCGGATTGCCGTGTGCGGACAGCCGCCGGTTTCAACGCCAACCACCCGGTCGGACGGCAGCGCCTGCATGCGGACAAGAGCTTCGGCGTCCTCGCGGGTGTAGATGTCATTGGTGATGACCGCGAGCGAATAGGTGTCGCGCATCGCCTTGCAGAGCTTGTCGGTCAGGGCCGTCTTGCCGGAGCCAACCGGACCGCCGATGCCGATGCGCAGTGGGCCATTCGATGAAGTCATGGGGTTACCCTCGGATCTGTCAGAAGGAGTAAGGTCAAAATCAAGCCAAGCAGCACGATCAATGGCGAAAAATAGCGCGCGTTCAGCGTCGCGAACGGTTCTTCACTGTTCATTTTCTTTACGGCAGGAATAGATCCGGCGATGCCGCGGGCAATGAACACGACACACAGAACTGCCATGCCTGCCGTCAACAGCCAATCCGGTGCCGGCGTGGCGATCCAGCCGAGCCAAAGCATCGGCCAGACCGCAGCAAGCCCTATGCAACTTGCCACCGCAATGGTCAGCCGCCGGTCGGGCATTCCGGCGATGCCGTTGCCACCGATGACAGTTCGAGCGAGGCTCTGCTCGTCCCTGGCCGGCCACATGCCGCCCGCGGCCCAGTAAAAATGCAGAACTGAGGTCAATCCCAGCACAAGCGCGATGAACAGAGCGGATACTGTGATCATGACAGGAACAGTCTCGGTTCGAGGATCTCGTGGTTCATGGAGGCAATATCGGCGACAAAGGCAGCGCCGCCAAGATCTTCCAGTGTTGAATTCGCGGCGCGCTCAGCGGTTTCGCCAATGATCGTCTCAAGGCCGGCCAGCGCTGCGGCGGCACCATCCTGACCGAGGACGGAGAGCCTGATGGCGCATTGCAGCTGGTTGGACGCGAAGGCGTGCAGATAGGCGCCGACAGCCAGGCGGGGGTCTATACCGTCGACACCTGCCGCAATTCCGACAGCCACCGGCAAGGGCGTCTCCCGTCCGGGGAAGTGATCGCGACTGACCCAGTGGGAGACGGCCTGAAGAAACGACGTCCCCTGCCCCACCGTTTCGTTGAGACGCTCCTGGCCGACACAAAGCGCCCGGCAAAGATCGGACAGTTCAGCAAGTCTATCCCTGTCACCGGCGCCGCGATGGGCTTCCACCAGCATGACCGCGTCATTCCATTGCGCGCCCTGGGTAAGTTGAACCTCGACCCAGGTGGCGAGCGACTCGCGATCGCCGACATGGCCTGAGTGAACCGCCTGCTCCAGCCCGGCGGAATAGGCAAATCCACCAATGGGAAATACCGGCGAGAGCCAGCTCATAAGCCGCAAAAGCGCTGCTGCATCGTTCATTTCGCGGCCTCACGGCGCAGCCATTCGTCAATGGCGTCTGACATCCTGGCTCCCCGGTGAGTTCTCATCCACTCCATGAAGGGACGATCGAACTTGAACCTTTCACCAACCTTGGACAGGAAGAAGCGGCGTACATTCTGGGTATTCCGGTAAGCTGAATCTATGACCGTATCCCTGGTAATCCGATCGCCATGCCAATCGTGGTTCCTAGTCATGGGTGTGCCCGTGTTCATGACCATGCGCATGTTCATGGCTGCGGCCGTGGTCGTGATCGTGATCGTGATGATGACTGGCATGCGCCCCGCCATAGGCGCCGCCCTCGGGATCGAACGGCGCTTCGATGTCCTCAACCGAAGCTCCGAGCCCGATCAGCATGTCGCGGATCACGTGATCGGTTCTCAGCCGGATCGCCGTTTCAGTGATTTCAGCGGCCAGGTGCCGGTTGCCGATCTGCCAGGCCAGCGACAGCAGATGCCGGGCATCCCTGCCCCTAACCTCCATCAGCCTTTCGGGTTCCGCGCGGATCTCGATGACCCGGCCATCGTTGAGCACCAGGCCGTCACCATGGCGCAACAGCCGCGCCTGCGGCAGGTCAAGCAGGAAGGCGATGGTGGCGCCGTTTTCCAGACGGTCGGAGACCATGCGCATGCGCCGCCGATGCCGTGCGGTTTCATCCAGGGTTATGGTTGCGACGGGATTCTCAAACGTCCTTGTGACTGATGTGACCGTCGGCAGATTCATGCGTACCCCTATCCGAAAAGCAGCTTTTCAATTTCAGGCACCGGGTGACCGGTCAGATCCTTTGCCACTTCCGCAACAATCCGGTCTGAAACATGGCCGGACAACGACTTGCGCAATTCACCCATGATCACCGACGGCGCCACGATGACGAGTTGCTCGAACCGATCCACCTGAGCTTCCTGCTCGAGCAGCGATGCGATCTTATGGGCGAATTCGTGTTTGGCCAAGCGGTGCCAATCGGTTTCCTGCACCGCACTCCGGTGCGCGCTGCCCATCCCGTCAGCCAAGCGTCCCGGGCGATCCTCACCCTGGGCCGATGTTCTGGGATTTGCCTGCCCGAACGCGGTGAACACATGCAGTTCCGGGTGATCCGGCGTACCCGCGTTTTCCAGAAACAATGCCTTCTCGCCGTCAGCAATCAATACCCAACCCTTGTGCTTCAATCTGATACCGGACATTGGCTTCTCCCTTCTGACATTCAGAAAGCAAGTATAAGCCAACAATGAAGCTGCGTGGCTTGACGAGCATCAACGAGACTGAAGAGACCGCAGGTATTTGTCCGCAACCATGCGGCACGACTAAAACATGAAATAGCGCTGGGCCATCGGCACGACTGTCGCCGGTTCGCAGGTCAGAAGCTGGCCATCCGCGCGGACCTCGTAGGTTTCCGGATCGACCTCGACATGGGGCAGCGCGTCGTTGAGCAGCATGGATGACTTGGAGATCCCACCGCGGGTGTTTTCGACGGCACAGAGCTGCTTGGCGGTACCGAGCTTGTGGGCAAGCCCGTCCTCGATCGCGGCCTGGCTGACGAAGGTCACCGAGCATTCCGTCCGCGCCTTGCCATAGGCGCCGAACACCATGCGGTAATGCACCGGCTGTGGCGTCGGGACCGAG
>Ga0114916_1000809_pt1 | contig 19425 bp, 13 predicted proteins | sample MalvirAntarct_66_FD_83501 | JGI IMG/M metagenome (GOLD analysis project Ga0114916, IMG submission 83501) | Marine viral communities from the Global Malaspina Expedition - Malaspina viral metaG Antarct_66 | ecosystem: Environmental > Aquatic > Marine > Oceanic | place: West Anvers Island... | reverse complement strand
TCTTCGGCATGAACGGCGACGACGTGCTGGGCGGCGGGACCGGCGCCGACCAGATCAATGGCGGCAGCGGCGTCGATACCGCGAGTTACGCGGCGTCGGCAGCCGGAGTGGTCGTAGACCTCTTCGCCGGCACGGCTTCCGGGGGCGACGCGCAGGGCGACACGTTGGCGAGTATCGAGAACGTCACCGGCTCCGGCGCCGACGACACCCTGACCGGCAACGGCGGCAGCAACGTGCTGACCGGCGGCCTTGGCGCCGACACCCTGGTGTATGCCGACAACTTCACCGGTTCGACTAATGTCGACACCTTCAATGGCGACGCCGGCACAGACACGTTCGTCCTGTCGAACGAGGCGCTCGACCGGCGCTATGTCGACCTGTCGGTCGGCCAGTTCCAGCTCAATGCCGGCGGCGATATCCGCGGCTACCTGAACTCGATCGAGAACGTGACCGTGGCCAGCAACCACGTCGTCACGGGCGACGACCTGGCGAACGTGATCACTGGCACGTCTGCCAATGGTGCCAATGAATTCCACGGCAACGGCGGCAGCGACCAACTGAACGGTGGCGGCGGCAATGACATTCTGAGCGGCGGCGACGGCGATGATCATCTCGAAGGCGGCCAGGGCGGGGACACGATCGCCGGCGGTGCCGGGACCGATACTGCCCGCTACACGGGGTCGTCGGTGGGCGTGACGATAAGTTTGCTCTCCGGAGCCACAGCGGGAGGCGACGCCGCCGGCGATATATTCTCCAGTATCGAGAATCTCACTGGATCGAACTTTGCCGACTTCCTCAAGGGTGACGGCGCAGCCAACAGGCTCGAAGGCGGCGGCGCTGCGGACCGGCTCGATGGTCACAACGGGAACGACGTGTTGGCGGGTGGCGCAGGTGGCGACATCCTGAACGGTGATGCCGGGAGCGATTCTGCGGATTATTCCACCTCGTCTGCCGGCGTGACGATCAGCCTGCTGAGTGGCGGTGCAGTCGGCGGAGACGCGGCCGGGGATACGTTCACGAGCATCGAGAACCTGATCGGTTCCGCGTTCGCGGACTTTCTCAAGGGAGATGCAATCGCCAACCGCCTGGCGGGTGGTGATGGAGCAGATCGCCTCGACGGGCACAATGCCGACGACATCCTCGCAGGTGGGGCAGGTGGCGACATTCTCAACGGTGATGCTGGGAGCGATTCTGCGGATTATTCCACCTCGTCTGCCGGCGTGACGATTAGCCTGCTGAGTGGCAGTGCAGTCGGCGGAGACGCGGCCGGGGATACGTTCACGAGTATCGAGAACCTGATCGGTTCCGCGTTCGCGGACTTTCTCAAAGGAGATGCGATCGCCAATCGTCTGGCGGGTGGTGCTGGAGCAGATCGCCTCGACGGGCACAATGGCGACGACATCCTCGCAGGTGGCGCAGGTGGCGACATCCTCAATGGTGATGCCGGCAGCGATCGCGCGGATTATTCCAACTCGTCCGCTGGCGTCACCGTCAGCTTGGCGACTGGGAACGCATCTGGCGGCGATGCGACCGGCGACACATTCTCGAGCATCGAAGGGCTGATCGGCTCGGGATATGCGGATTTTCTAAAAGGGACAGCGGGAACAAACACTTTGGACGGCGGTGCGGGCGACGACCTTCTGGAAGGCGGCGCTGGCGCGGACGCGCTGATCGGCGGTGCGGGCGTCGACACGGCGCGCTATGCATCTTCCGGTGCGGCGGTGACGATCAGCTTGCTGACAGGCAGTGCCGCCGGCGGCGACGCGACAGGTGACACTTTCGCTGGAATAGAGAACCTCGAGGGGTCGATCCACGCCGATTTCCTGAAGGGTGATGCATCCGCGAATGCGCTCTGGGGACAGGCAGGGGCGGACCGTCTCGACGGCCACAGCGGCGATGACATTCTTGCCGGCGGCGCCGGCGCCGATATTCTCAATGGCGATGCAGGGACCGATACTGCGAGTTACGCCGGTTCGGCCGCGGCGGTGACAGTCAGCCTGCTGACCGGAGTCGCCGCGGGCGGCGATGCGGCCGGGGATACGTTCAGCAGCGTCGAGAACCTGACGGGATCCGGGTTTGCCGACCACCTGAAGGGCAGTGCCGGGTCGAATATACTGAACGGTGGTGCGGGCGGCGACATTCTGAACGGCGAGGCCGGACAGGACACGGCATCCTACGCCGGATCCTCGGCGGGGGTGACGGTCAGTCTTCTGACCGGCAATGCGACGGGCGGCGATGCTACCGGCGATACCCTTATCAGTATCGAGCACCTGATCGGCTCCTCCCATGCAGACTACCTGAAGGGCAGCAATGCGGCGAACATTCTCGAGGGCGGCGGCGGCGCGGATACGCTGGAGGGTCTCGGTGGAAACGATCGGTTCGTGTTCGGCAACGGCGTCGGCGACGACACGATCGTCGGCTTCATCGCCGGGGCTGGGACGGACGACAGGCTCGACTTCGTCGGAAACGGCTTTCTGAACAGCTTCGCCGATTTCCTCGCTCATTCCTCCCAGGTCGGAGCGGACACGGTGATCGATGTCGGCGGTGGCGACGAACTGACTCTACTCGCGGTCAATCGGCTGACCTTCCATCAGGACGATTTCGTCTTCTGACCTGGTACGATCGCGTTTCCAAGAGGGACCAGGTCGATCCCAATCGTCTTGGTCCCTCTATATTTGATCACTTCACTTACACACTATTGTGACCGCCGCCCCTCGGACCTTTCTTGATCGACGGCCGTCGCTTTCCCGGCCTGCAATTTAAGCGGGTATTCGAATGATCGACCGTCGTGATAGCCAGCCCGCCGCTGCGGTTTCCGGACGGGTTGTTCTCAATTAGCAACCTGATTCGGCCGACGTTTTAAGCATGACGTCGACAGAATCCGGTGCTTATTCATGGTTGCGAGGGGTAAGGACTGCCTTTTCCTCTGCTGAAGGCGGCCGCGACGATACACCTGGATGTGCGGCACCGCTCCGGAGCCGGGTAGTGGTCTCGTGGGCCGTGATTCTAATGAATAGCAAGGGGTTAAGGGGCTGGCCGCGAAGCGACGGCAGTGTGCATCTCGTCACATACGCAAGGTGAAGAAACGATTAACGTGCACTTCGACTGGCGCCGCGGCATTGGCGGGATGCCGGTCTCATTCAGACGAGCAGTGGAGGTCGAAATGGCCGAAAACAATCAAGCCGATCCTGTCATCGGCAGCCCGCTTCCCGGGAACTACTGGGTCCGTGGTCTCACCGGCACGACCAAATGGGATACGGTCTCGGCTGGGAACAACATTTCATGGGCGTTCGCCACGACCGCGGCGCACGGCACCTATGCATCGGCAAACGCCAATCTCCTGACCAGCGGCACGGCCACCGGCACCTACAATCCGCTCAGCGACACCGGCGGTGATCTGGAGCTGAAGCAGGCGGTGCGCGCGGCGGTCGACTCGATCGAGGCCGTCGCCGACGTGAACTTCAACGAGTTCACCAGTACCGCGAGCTTCGACACCGTCGACATCAAGGTGATGGGGTTCGACAACCTCAACGCCCTCGGCTGGGGCACATTCCCCGGCACCGACGCGATGCCGGGCGGCGGCGGTGAGTTCGAAGGCTTCACCCTCCTGGCGACGACCGGCTCCGGCATGACGACGGACCCGCTGCTCGGGGCCGGATCGAACCGCCAGTCGACCTCGCTGCACGAGTTCCTGCACACCATCGGTCTCGGCCATCCGCACGATACCGGCCATGGGTCGACATCGTGGACGACGAGCAACAATACCGGCGCCGGGGAGGACGATCTCGACAACCGGCGCTATACGACCATGTCGTACGAGCGCGGCGGCCTGAACCAGAACACGCAGAACCGCTCCTACGGCTCCGACGTCACGCCGATGGCCCTCGACGTCGCGGCGCTGCACCACCTCTACGGGTCGCGCGCCAACCACACGGGGAATACGGTCTATACGCTGACCGACCCCGAGACCGCGGCGCTCGACGCCGACGGCAACGACGGCAATGTGTCGATCGGCCGCGCCTTCTACAGCATCTGGGACACCGGCGGCACCGACCAGATCTCCTACAGCGGCTCCAACCACGCGCTGATCAACCTCAACGAGGCGACCCTCACCGGCACCGATTCGGCGCAGCTGACCGCCTGGATCGACGACGTCGAGGGGACGAGCGCCTATGCCGGGCTTTCGCAGGAACTGAAGGACGACATCAGCGACGCCAGCTATCACGCCGGCGGCTTCTTCTCCCGCGTCTACTACGACAATGGTGCCGCGGCGCTCGGCGGATACTCCATCGCCAACGGCCTCTATGCCGAGGCGGCGCATCGCAACGGCGCCGTCATCGAGAATGCGACGGGCAGCAACCAGTCCGACATCATCATCGGCAACGAACAGGCGAACACCCTGCTGAGCAGCGGCGGCGACGACGTCGTTCACGGCTCGGCCGGTGACGACACCATCAAGGGCGGCGGCGGCAACGACACGCTGTTTGGCGGCGACGACGACGACACGGTCGTAGGCGATTCGGGTAGCGACACGATCAACGGCGGCAACGGCGACGATCAACTCAGCGGCGGCGCGGACACCGACTATCTGCGCGGCGGTTCCGGCGACGACTCCATGGACGGCGGCTCGGGCGACGACTGGATCTACTGGGGTAGCGGCACGGACGAGCACGACGGGGGCTCGGGCAGCGACACCATCTCCGGAGACGGCACCAATTTCGGTAGTGGCGCGACCTTCGACATGCAGGCCGGCACGTACGACAACGGCGCCAGCTTCACGGAGCAGTGGGTCAATTTCGAAAACTACAACAACGTCCTGAGCGCCAGCGGCAGCGAGCAGGTACTCGGCACCAACGATGCCAACACCATCTCGACCGGCGGCGGCAACAACACGATCGACGGCCGTGGCGGCGACGATACCCTCAAGGGCGGCGGCGGTGCCGATACGATTCAGGGTGGAACCGGCACGGACGACATCGAAGGCGGCGCCGGCGACGACGTCATCCGCGGCGGATCCGGTGTGGATAACGTCGATGGCGGCGACGGCAACGACACCATCTACTTCACCTCCGGGCACTTCCGCGACAATGTCGACGGCGGCGACGGCATCGACACGCTCGATGCGACGGCGCAGACCAATTCCGGCCAAGTCGTCAATTTCCTCACCGGGGAGATGAACGGCTACGGCGGCGATCTGGACGTCGCCAACATCGAGATCTATCGCGACGGCAGCGGCAGCAACGAGATCCACAATCGTTCCGTTGCCGGAATGGAGATCTACGGCGGCGGCGGCGACGACGTCATCCACGCCGGCAACAGTTCGTTCGAGACGCTCGACGGCGGCACCGGCGTCGATACGCTCGATACGACCCTCTTCAACGGCACCTACACCGTCAATCTCGCGACGGGAGCCACGAACTTCAGCCCCGAAAGCTTCACCAACTTCGAGAACATCGTGACCGGCAACGGCGCGGATACCGTCACCGGCACCACCGGCGCCAACATCATGCGCACCAACGGCGGCAACGACACACTGAACGGCGACGCCGGCGACGACATCCTGGAGGGCGGTTCCGGCGGCGACGCGTTGAACGGCGGTGCCGGTGAGGACACTGCCGACTATTCGGGTTCGTCCGCTGGGGTGAACGTCGACGTCACCACCGGAACGGCATCAGGAGGGCATGCGGCGGGCGATAGCTTCTCCAGCATCGAGAATCTGATCGGCTCTGCGCACAACGACGTGCTGCGGGTAGCCAACGACGTCGATGCCGGTGCCGGCAACGACCGGGTCATCATGGGCGACGCGGGCATCGACGGTGACGTCTACCAGGGCGGCACCGGAACCGACACGTTCGACGCCAGCGTCTATAGCTGGGGTACCGAAGTCACGATCGACCTCGCCGGCGGGAGCTGGAGTTATTTTGCCGGCAGCGAAGCCGTCCTCGGCTTCGATAACATCGAGGGCGCCGACGGCGTCGGTGAGATCCTGATCGGCACTGCCGCGGCCAACGTCATCAACGCCAACGGTGGCGACGACACGGTGGACGGCGGCGCCGGAGACGATACGCTCCAGGGTGGTTCCGGAGACGATACGCTCCAGGGTGGTTCCGGAGGGGACGCTTTGAACGGCGGCACCGGCTTCGACATGGCGGTCTATTCCGGTTCTGCCGCTGCGGTTACTGTCAGCCTGCAGACCGGGACCGCGATTGGGGGCGATGCGGCGGGGGATACCCTCTCCAGCATCGAGGGCTTGTTCGGTTCGGCATTCGGCGACTATCTGAAGGGCGACGGTGGGGCCAATCGCCTTGAGGGTGACGCCGGAGACGACCTTGTCGAAGGCGGGGCTGGCGCCGATGCGCTGGTTGGCGGAAGCGGAAACGATACCGCCAAGTATGCAGGGTCCGCCGCAGCCGTGACGATCAGCCTGCTGACCGGCAATGCCGTCGGGGGCGATGCCGCAGGCGACTCATTTTCGAGCATCGAGAATTTGTTCGGTTCCAGCTTTGCCGACCACCTGAAGGGCAACGCCGGCGCAAATGTGCTCACCGGCGGTTCCGGCGCCGACATTCTCGACGGCTGGACAGGCATCGATACAGCCGATTACGGCGGTTCCTCGTCAGCGGTGACCATCAGTCTGCAGTCGGGCTTCACATCCGGCGGGCACGCAGCGGGCGATACGCTGTACGGCATCGAGAATCTGAATGGCTCTCTGTTCGACGACTTCCTGAAGGGCGATGCCGGTGCGAATCGACTTGATGGCGGCGCCGGCGACGACATCCTCGAAGGCGAAGCGGGTGCCGATGAGTTGGTAGGCGGCACTGGCATGGATACAGCGCGATATGTCGGTTCCGACGCCGCTGTGACGATCAGCTTGGAGACCGGGAACACGGCGGGTGGCGCAGCCGCCGGCGACACCCTGTCGAGCATAGAGAGTCTGCTCGGTTCTGCTTTCGACGATTATCTGAAGGGCGACTCCGGCGCGAATACTCTGGACGGCTACGCCGGAGACGACCTCCTCGAAGGTGGTGCGGGAGCGGATGTGCTGATCGGGGGCTCCGGCATCGATACAGCGCATTATGCGGCGTCCTCTGCCGCCGTGACGGTCAGTCTTCTGACGGGGAATGCGGTCGGCGGTGATGCAGCGGGCGACTCCTTCTCCAGCATCGAAAACCTGATCGGTTCCAATTTCTCGGATCACCTGAAAGGGAACGCAGGCGACAACGTGCTCGCGGGCGGTGTCGGCGCCGACATTCTCAATGGCTGGACCGGAAACGACACCGCGGATTATTCGGGTTCTGCGGCCGCGGTCACGGTGAGCTTGCTGACCGGCAATGCGGCGGGTGGCGATGCCGCCGGCGACACCCTGTCGAGCATAGAGGGTCTGATCGGTTCCGGTTTCGACGACTATCTGACGGGCGACGCCGGCGCGAACACTCTGGACGGCTACGCCGGAGACAACGTCCTCGAAGGTGGTGCGGGAGGAGATGTGCTGATCGGCGGCTCCGGCATCGACACTGCACATTATGCGGCGTCCTCTGCCGCCGTGACGATCAGTCTTCTGACGGGGAATGCGGTCGGCGGTGATGCGGCAGGCGACTCCTTCTCCAGTATCGAAAACCTGATCGGTTCGAACTTCTCCGATCATCTGAAAGGCGACGGCGGCAACAACGTGCTGGCGGGCGGTGCGGGGGGCGATATCCTGGACGGCTGGACCGGTAGCGATACCGCCGACTACTCGGCTTCGTCGGCCGGTGTCACGGTCAGCCTTCTAACGGGAAATGCGGTCGGAGGCGATGCGGCTGGCGACACGCTGCTGAGCATCGAAAACCTGATCGGCTCGTCGCAGTCGGACTATCTCAAGGGCGACAACGGTGACAACGTTCTGGTCGGCGGGGCTGGGGGAGACACTCTCGAAGGTCTGACGGGGAACGACAGGTTCGTGTTCTACGACGGGTCGGGCAACGACACGGTCCTGGACTTCGTGGCAGGTGCCGGCACCGACGATGTGCTCGACTTCTCGGGCAACAGCTTCCTGAACAGTTTTGCGGACTTCCTTGCAAACTCGTCTCAGGCTGGCGCGGACACGGTGATCGACGTCGGTGGCCTCGACCAGCTGACGCTTGCCGGTGTCAGCCGTGCGTCGATGCACGTGGACGACTTCGTCTTCTGATCGGCAAGGATCGCTCGGAAGCCGACCGGGGCCGCCCTTTTGGCGGCCCCGGCTCGTTTATGCTCCGTGTCATGGACAGGCTCCCATCTATCGCCATGCGCCGACCAGCTTCGCCTTGATCCAGTCGAGCGCCGCCGGGTCGAGTGCCAGGGTGCGGCCCATTTCGGGGGGCTTGGGCCAGCCGGGATCGTCGACGGACGTTCCGTTCAGGTCGCGCGATCCGTCGTAGCGCGGGATCACGTGGAAGTGGACCTGCGGGTCGACCATCATCAGCGCCAGATAGTTGATCTTCTGCGGCCCGAACGTCGCGGCCAGCGTCGTCTGGATGTCCTTCGTCACTGTCGCCATCTCGGCAAAGGCCTCGGGGCCGACCTCGCCGAGCGTCCGCACGTCGGCCTTCAGCGCCAGCACCATGCAGCCCAGCGTCACCTGCTGCGGGCGCAGCAGCACCACCCAGTGGGCATAGTCGCGGATGACGGTATCGGGGTATCCGAACTTGTGCAGGGTCTCGTGCATTGCTACGCCCTCTCTGCCTCGACATTGCCGCACTGCCTGTGGATGACTCGGGGGTCGGTGGCCGCGCGGTGGCGATTCGAGTCTATCGAACAACGCCAGAAATGTGCATGATACAATATCCAGTGTAGGAAGATTACGTGACCGCAATATCTGCGAGGCACCTGAGCCATTCGGAGCGTCGCCGTGGCTAGGCCGGAACCACAGAGCGCCGCACCGACCTCCGTCGTGCCGTTCCAGATCCGGGGCCGCAGCTTCACGGCGGTGGTCCTCGAACTGACCGGGGCCGCCGACGCCGCCTTCTATGCGGCGCTGGACGCCAAGCTGTCGCAGGCACCGCATTTCTTCTCCAACGCGCCCTTCGTCATCGATCTCGATCGGGCCAACGGCTTGGCGCGGTCGGGCGACTTCACCGGCCTCGTACGCGAGCTGCGCAGCCGCCGGCTGTCGATCGTCGGCGTGCAGAACGGCACGATGGAGCAGAACACGGCGGCACTCACCGCCGGCCTCATCCCGCTCCAGGGCGGTCGCGACATCGCCGTCGCCGGTGGCACGGACACGGCTGGTACAGAGTCGGGCGAGGCGGGTGCCGGCGACCGGGCGACCGCCGCCATCGCCGGACAGGCGGAGCCGGAATATCGGCAGGGCACGCTCGTCCTGACCGAGCCGGTACGTTCTGGCCAGCGCGTCTTCGCCGATTCGGGCGATCTCGTGGTCGTCGCGTCGGTGGGCTCGGGTGCCGAGCTGATCGCGGTCGGCAACATCCACGTCTACGGCAGCCTGCGCGGCCGGGCGCTGGCGGGCGTCAACGGCGACACGACTGCGCGCATCTTCTGCGCCAGCCTGGAGGCGGAACTGATCGCCATCGCCGGCCTCTACAAGACCAGCGACGATATCGGCGGCACGCACCTGAAGCAGCGGGTGCAGGCCTATCTCAGGGACGAGGCCCTCGTGGTGGAGCCCCTGAAATGACGTGCGGAGTGACCGGGATCCCGACGACCGGAGCGGACATCATCGAGACCAGCGAGAGCGGAGACATCTAGTGGCAAAGACGATCGTGATCACATCCGGCAAGGGCGGCGTCGGCAAGACCACGTCGACCGCAGCACTCGGTGCCGGCCTCGCCCTGGCGGGCAAGAAGACCGTCGTCATCGATTTCGACGTCGGCCTGCGCAACCTCGACATGATCATGGGATGCGAGCGCCGCGTGGTGTTCGACTTCATCAACGTGATCCACGGCGAGGCGAAGCTGAAGCAGGCGCTGATCAAGGACAAGCGCCTGGAGAATCTCTCCGTCCTGCCGACCTCCCAGACCCGCGACAAGGACGCGCTCACCCGCGACGGCGTCGAGAAGGTGATGGAGGAACTCCGCGACGAGTTCGACTACATCCTCTGCGACAGCCCGGCCGGCATCGAGCGCGGCGCGCACATGGCGATGTATTTCGCCGACGAGGCGGTCGTCGTGACCAACCCCGAGGTGTCGTCGGTGCGCGACAGCGACCGCGTGCTGGGGCTGCTGTCGAGCAAGACCCGCAAGGCGGAGAAGGGCGAGGGCGCGGTCCCCGCGAAGCTGCTGCTCACCCGCTACGACCCCGCACGCGTCGCGAAGGGCGACATGCTCAACGTCGACGACGTGCTGGAAATCCTGGCGATCCCGCTCCTCGGCATCATCCCGGAGAGCCCGTCGGTGCTGAAGGCGTCGAACCTCGGCATGCCTGTCGCGATGGACGAGGAGTCCAACGCCGGCAAGGCCTATCGCGACGCAGTCCAGCGCCTGATGGGCCAGCAGATCGAGCACAAGGTGCTGTCGCCGGAGCGGCAGGGCTTCTTCGCCCGCATCTTCGGGAGGACGGCATGAATCTGCTCAGCCTCTTCCGGCGCCACAACCAGGAGAAGACGCCCGCGGCGGCTGCGAAGGATCGCCTGACGATCCTGCTGTCGCACGAGCGCTCGGACCTGACGCGGCCGGACTATCTGCCGATGCTGCAGAAGGACATCATCGCGGCGATCCGGAAGTATGTGGACGTCGACGACAACAAGGTCGACGTGAAGCTGGAGCGTGCCGAAGGCATGGCGATGCTCGAGGTCGACATCGAGCTGCCCGGCGGTGCCGGTCCGGTGCGCCTGCGCAGCGGCGGCCGCAACGTGGAAGCGCCGGCCTGAGAAGTGCTGGCCTGAGAAGCGCCGGCCTGACGCCGGCGCATCCTTGCCCGTCGGGCCGTCAGGCCGCGGGGACGCGGGTGCCGATGTTCGCGGCGATCATCAGCAGATAGCCGTCGGGGTCCTGCACGAAGATCTCGCGCTGCCCCGACTCCGTGTCGCCGGTCCGGCGCCAGACCTCGCGCGGGCCGGTGTGGATGGGACAGCCTTGTGCGGCGATGCGATCCTCGATCGCACCCAGGTCGCTGACATAGATCTGGAACATCGCCCCGCGGCCGAAGGGTGGTTCGAGCAGGCCGGTCTCCCAGCGGCCGTTGCGCTGGCAGAGCATGATCTGCCCGCCTTCGGGCCGTTCCAGGTAGACGAACCGCTCCGCCGGCCGGCGGTAGGCGACGGTGAAGCCGAGCAGTCCGCACCAGAACGCCAGGCTGCGCTCCAGATCCTCGACATGCAGTTCGCTGACCAGCGGCGCCCAGCCGCCGCGCGGCGCCCGTCCGAACGCGTCCGACATTCCGCGACCCTTTCCGCGCCAGCCTGCGACCGCGGCAGGCTACCAGCGTAGGCGCAGTTCGTCGCCGACCACCTCGTAGCTCTGCAGCAGGCGCAGGAAGCTCATGCCGAGGAGGGATATGTCCGATCCCGCGCCGCCGATCACGATCGCATCGACGTCGTAGGCGACGAACGAGCCGAGCCGCACCTCGCGCAGCTTGACCGGCGCGTAGGTGCCGGTGCCGTTCGCCGTGCTCGTCCTGCCCGTAAAGTCGCGTGGCCCCGGCCGGATGCCGGCCGCTTCGGCAGCCTTCCCGGTCAGGGCGATCGTGAAGGCGCCGGTGTCGACCATGAAGGGCACCCGCGTATTGTTCACGGTCACGTTGAGCATGAAATGACCGTTCCGTCCGGCCAGGACCCGCATCTCGGATCCGAACTGACCGGTGCTCCGCGGGACCTCGCGCTGCGCGGGCGCCGTCGCCGGGAGCACCGACTCGACACCGCGGCTCGCGATGAACTGCGCGCCGAAGAAGATCACGGCGCCGAAGATCAAGGCCGTGCGGATGAGTGCCATCATGGGTCGTATTCCGTTGGGTCCGGACGATCGATCTTCGGCGTCGTCCGGGTAACGGGCGGTTAACGGTGCGGCATCGTCGGACGGCGAAGCACGTCGTCGCGCGACTTAAGCCAAAGTTTACCTCGTCGGCGCACGATCATCGGACCTCCGAGGCGGCCCGTCTCCGGGCACCTGTCAGATCAGAGGAATGTGAGACACATGCAGTGGCAGCCCGCCCCCGTTCGCCGCAGGGGGATCGACCAGGAGCAGCAGCTCCTCGAGGCGGCGCAGACGCTGCGTGACGGCTGGTACGTCGTCCATGTCCATCTCTCGCGGATATCCTCCGTGAAGCGCAACGAGAACGTCGTTTTCGCCCTGCAGATGTTCGAGCAGGCGATCCGCGGGATCGAAGGCCGTCTTCTCGTCCTGACGAACGGGGATTGGGTATACGCCTATCCCGGCGGCCACGGCGCCCAGGTCGCCGGCGCGGTGAGCCGGCTGCGCCAGCTCTTCGCGGGCGATCCGCTCTACTACAACGAAGAGAAGTACGAGGCGGACTTCGCCACCTGGTACGACCTCAGCCACGACCGCGAGACGTTCCTCGCCGTAGCCGAAGCACTCGCCGGCAAGGACGCGGCGCCGCCGGAGCCGTCGATCCGCCAGAGTGCCAGGGAGCCGGCGCGCGTCGTTCCGGCACTGCCCATGGCGACGGCGAGGGTCTCCGAGTTGAACGGCCTGGCGGCTGTCGTCGATGCGCTCGATCGCATGAACCTCGCCGCATTCCTGCGCCGCCAGCCGGTCTGTGCGCTGACCTCCGCGGGGCTGCTGGAGAAGCGGTTCGACGAGTTCTACTTCTCGATCGGCGACATCGAATCGTCGCTCAACCGTACGCCGATCATGACGGGGGAGGCGCTGCTGCTGCAGTACGTCACCAAGTCGTTGGATCGCAAGCTCCTGGCGCTGCTGAAGCCAGCCTGCATGACGGGCGAGAGCGCGCGGCTGAGCATCAACCTCAACGTCGCCTCCGCCCTGAGCAACGAGTTCGCCGGCTTCGATTCCGGCATCCCCGCCGACGTGCGGGCCACCATCGCGTTCGAGTTCCAGTTCATCGACGTCTTTTCCGACATCGGCGTCTATCTCTACGTACGCGAGCATCTGCGCGAGCGCGGCTATCGTGTCTATCTGGACGGCGTCACGGACGTGAACCTGCCGTTCGTCGACCCGGGGGCGCTCGACGTCGACGGCTTCAAGATCCGCTGGAGCGAGAGCATAGCCGAAGCGCGCGGCGGGAGCTTTGCCCGGCTGCTGGAGCGCTTCGATCCGGCGCGGATCATGTTCTGCCGCTGCGATTCGCAGCGCGCGATGGCGCTTGGCCAGAGCCTCGGCGTGCGCCTGTACCAAGGCCGCTACATCACCGAGATGCTCGATGCCCAGCGATCCTCCGCGGCGCAGCTGGCGAGGGCGTCCTCGGGGTTGCAAGGGGGGGCATAAAGCCCGTGTTAACCGGGAGCGGAACAGGATCGGGAACGGAAGCGATCCTCCTCTCGGACCGGACGGCGGCGGCGCGATCGGCGCCACCCCTCGATCCGGCCGCCTCGTGCTACGCGCTTCTCTCGGGTGTATCGGATGCTTGACATGCGCAGGCGGCGCGGACCGTCGAACTCACTGCTCTATCGCTATGGCGACCAGCTCGGCAGGATCGTCGAGCGCCACCGCGCCGAGGCGGCGCTGAGCATCGCCAAGCAGGACGCCGAGTCCGCGGCCGACCTCGCGCACAAGTCGATGCTGGAGGCGCAGGCGGCCAATCGGGCGAAAACCGAGTTTCTGGCGAACATGAGCCACGAGCTCCGCTCGCCGCTGAATGCGGTGATCGGATTTTCCCAGGTCATGATCGACCAGCTCTTCGGTCCGCTCGGCACGCAGAAATACGAGACCTACGTCCGCGACATCCACGCCAGCGGCAATCATCTGCTCTCGGTCATCAACGACATTCTCGACCTGGCGAAGATCGAGGCGGGCAAGATCGAACTCGACGATCAGGATGTCGATCTCCACGACGTCTGCGAATTCTCGCTGTCGCTGATCCGCGAGCGTGCCGAACATCGCGGTGTTCGCGTGGTCACCGAATTTCCGAACGACCTGCCGATGATCGTAGCCGACGAGCAGAAGCTGCGGCAGATGCTGATCAACCTCCTGTCGAACGCCGTGAAGTTCACGCTCGAGGGCGGCGAGGTCAGGCTGATCGCTCACGCGGTCGAGAACGGCGGTTTCGCGCTGTGTGTCCGCGACAACGGCATCGGGATCAAGAAGGACGACATGGCGAAGGTGCTCCAGCCCTTCACCCAGGTCGACGGCGGGCTCAATCGTAAATACGAAGGCACGGGCCTCGGGCTGCCCATCACCAAATCATTCATGGAACTTCACGGCGGCTGTCTGTTGATAGAGAGCGAGCAGGGCAAGGGGACCGCGGCGTCCCTGATCTTCCCGGCCGATCGTGTGGTTTCAGGACAATCCACTCATGGGGATCAGGCAAATGCCGGATGACGCGACGCTCGTACCGATGCGTAGCGGTACGTCGGTGAAGGTTGGCCGTGTCGTTTCGGTATCCGGCGCGCAGATCATCGCGCTGATCCGCGATCCACGCTCCGACAGCGACCGTCCGGCGGAACAGGTCGTCCAGGTCGGATCGCTGGTGAAGATCTGCACGAACGACACCGTCGTGTTCGGCATGGTGAGCGGGTTCAGCATCCCGATCCCGACCCAGGAGGCCGGCGACGCGGAGCTGAAGATCGCCGAGGTCGACCTCGTCGGCGAAGGCTCGCTCGACGGCGGGGATTTCCAGCGCGGCGTGTCTCAGTTTCCGGCACTCGGCGCCGACGTCTTCAGCGCCACCCAGGAGGACCTGGGCCACGTCTATGCGCGGCCGGCGGTCGCCACGGTTCGCGTCGGCACCATCCACCAGGACAAGACGATCCCGGCCTTCGTCGTGCTGGACGATCTGCTGGGCAAGCACTTCGCCATCCTGGGCACCACCGGCTCGGGCAAGTCCTGCGCCGTCGCCCTGATCCTGCACGCCCTGCTCGACAAGCACGACAACGCGCATATCGTCCTGCTCGATCCGCACGGCGAGTATGCCAGCGCCTTCGGAAGCGCAGCCGAGGTGCTCGACTCCGTCAACCTGCAGCTTCCCTACTGGCTGTTCAATTTCGAGGAACTCGCCGAGATCATCTTCGGGTCGGCACGCGCCGAATGGGAGAGCGAGGCCGCGATCCTCCGCGAGACGATCACCCAGGCGAAGCTGCGCCTGATCCCCGACCCGGAGGACGCCAACTTCGTCACGGTCGACACGCCGGTCCCCTACAAGATCAGCGAGGTCACCCGCGCCATCGACGAGGCGATGGGCAAGCTCGAGCGGCGCACGGACGTGCAGCCCTACATGCGGCTGAAAAGCCGGCTGATGGTGCTGCAGTCCGACCGGCGTTTCACCTTCATGTTCCCGCAGGGCGTGGTTCTGCGGGACAACATGGTCGCCGTCCTGTCGCGCATCTTCCGCCTGCCCGCGAACGGCAAGCCGATCTCGATCATCGACCTCTCGGGCATTCCGTCGGAGGTGATCAACGTCGTCGTGTCGGTGATCGCCCGGATGACGCTCGACCTGGCGCTCTGGAGCGAGCGGCAGATGCCGATCCTGCTGGTCTGCGAGGAGGCGCATCGCTACGCGCCGCAGAACAGCGATCTCGGCTTCGAGCCGGCGAAGCGGGCGCTGTCGCGGATCGCCAAGGAAGGCCGGAAATATGGCCTGTCGCTCTGCGTCATCACCCAGCGTCCGTCGGAACTCGAAGCCGGCCTGCTTTCGCAGTGCAACACGATCTTCGCGCTGCGCATGACCAGCCAGAAGGACCAGGAATTCGTCAACGCGGCGATCTCCGACGCCACGCCGGGCCTGATGGGCTCGCTGCCGTCGCTGCGCAACGCCGAGGCGATCGTCGTGGGTGAGGGCGTGACCGTCCCGATGCGGCTCCACTTCGACGAACTGCCGGAAGATCGGCGCCCGCGCTCGGGCAACGCTGCCTTCTCCTCCTTGTGGCAGAGCGACGACAGCGATACCGACCTGCTCGCGAACGTCGTGGAGCGTTGGCGGCGCCAGCGCCGCTGATCGGATCGATCCGGTCGGAACGGTTCGCCGGTCCGGATGTTCTCCGCTGGGGGAACATTCGGATCTGGTGACATGAACAACGCCCTTTTCGATCGATACACGCTCGCGCTCGCCGCCGGCATCCTCGCCGCCCTGACGGGAGGCGCGGTCGCCGACCGCGTCCTCACCGATCCCTCCTCGGGGCAGCGCCTCCTGCTCCGCGACGACGGCACCTACACGCTGCTGTCCCCTGCCGGAGCGGATGCGGCGTCGTCCGGCGTGGCTGCAGGCGGTTCGAGCCGGATCCAGCCCGGCGGTGCTCCGCCGGTGGTCGGTAGCGGGACAGGCAGCGCTGTGATGCCGGGAAGTGCCGCGAACCCGGCGCTCCCATCCGGGTCGACCTCAACCCCGACTTACACGGAAGTGGCGCTGGAGGAGGTTTCCCGGGCCGCGCCCGGCGAACTCGTGTCGCTGGACGGCTGGATCGGCAACCTCGGCACCGGCAGCCGGTTCCTGATGTTCCGCGACCGCACCGTCTCGCCCCCCTACGTCGTGGTGCGCATGTCGAAGGATGCGATCCCTCGACAGGCCGTGTCCCCGATGTCCGCTCCAGGCTCCTCGCGGGCGATCGAGACCTGGGCCGAAGATCTGAACGGCCGTTGCCGCGAAGCCTGCGCGGCGCGCGTCGAGGGTGCGGTGCTCGCCGCGCCGGCGGGCGGCGCGCCCGAGGTCGTCGCCCATCACGTGGACGTGAGCCCTTAAGAACGTTTGAGCCGGCACGACGTTCAGGGAGGGTTCAGGTGGCATTCGCCATCCTGCCGCCATCCTCCGCTTGTGCGGCCACTAAACGGGGAAACAGCTCATGATGCGGGTTCTTCTCGCGACGGCGGCTCTTATCGGTCTGGCGGGCTGCGTAGCCGACGACGGCTATTATGACAGCGGGCCTTACTATGGCGGCTCTCCCGCCTATTACGGAAGTTCCGCACCTTATTACGGTGGCAGCTACTACGACCGCCGGCCCGTCTACTATGCCGACGGGCGTGACGATCGGCGGCGCTGGGGGCACGGCGACGACAGTCGCTGGCGCGGCGGACACCGCGACGACGACGATCATGATCGGCGCGGCCGTCGCGACCGTGACGACGACCGCCACGGCCGCCGCGATCGCGACGACCATGACCGCGGACGATGGGATGGTGATCGCCGCGACCGCGACCGGGGCTCCTGGTTCGGCAATCGGCGCAGCGGCGACGATGACGACGGGCGCGATGTCGGCTCGCGCGGTGGCTTCGACCACAATCCCTCCCGCCGTGAATTGAACAACGCGATTCGCGAGAGGCAGGGCTCCAAGGGAGAGTAGAGGGGGCGGCTTACCAAGATTTAATCGCGTCTCCCGGGCACTAAAGGCCGCCGCACCACTATCTAGCATATCGGAAGGCGACAGACGCCGAGAGCGGCGCACGCCAGCGAAGATAGAAGGAACCGAGCATATGTCAGAGCTCCCGACGAAGAAGCGCCGTGCCGGCGTGTTGACGGCGGCGATGCTGGCCCTGGCGATCGGCGGCGGCGGCGCGGCACTCGTCTCGACCCACGACCTGATGGCGCAGACGGCGCTGAACCCGCCGACTGCACAGGCGCCGGGCGGCGGCCTGCCGATCAGCTTCGCCGACGTGGTCGAGCGCGTCGGCCCTGCGGTCGTCAACGTCCAGGTCCAGAAGAGCGTCGACGCGTCCGGCGGCGGCGGCGGCATGGAAGGCATTCCCGATGGTGCGCGGGAATTCTTCAAGCACTTCTTCGGCGACCAGTTCAACGAACGCTTCGGTCAGGATCAGGACGGCAAGCCCGCCCCGCAGCGCCGCATGATGGGTGTCGGCTCCGGTTTCGTCATTTCCGCCGACGGCTTCGTCGTGACCAACAACCACGTCGTCGAAGGTGCCGACGAGGTGACGGTGACCTTCCAGGATCAGCGTGAGTTCAAGGCGAAGGTCGTCGGAACCGACCCGAAGACCGACCTCGCCCTGCTGAAGGTGTCGTCCGACAAGGATCTGCCGTTCGTCGCATGGGGTGCCTCGCATTCCAGCCGCGTCGGCGACTGGATCATCAGCGTCGGCAACCCGTTCGGCCTCGGCCATTCGGTGACGACCGGCATCATCTCCGCGCGCGGCCGCACCATCGGCGCCGGTCCGTACGACGACTTCCTGCAGATCAGCGCGCCGATCAACCGCGGCAACTCGGGCGGCCCGACCTTCAACATCGACGGCGAGGTCGTCGGCGTGAACACGGCGATCTTCTCGCCGTCGGGCGGCAGCGTCGGCATCGGCTTCGCCATTCCCTCGGACATGGCGCAGCGGGTCGTCGCCCAGCTGAAGGACCAGGGCTTCGTCGAGCGCGGCTGGCTCGGCGTCATGATCCAGAACGTCAACGAGGACATCGCCTCCAGCGTCGGCCTCGACAAGGCGGAGGGTGCCATCGTCGCTCAGGTCACGCCGGACAGCCCGGCGGCCAAGGCCGGCCTTCGGCAGGGTGACGTGATCCTCGCGGTCAACGGCGAGAAGGTCGACAAGATGCGGGAGCTGCCGCGTCTCGTCGCCGACCTGAAGCCGGGGACCAACGCCAAGCTGACGGTCCTGCGCGAGCGCAGCCGGCGTGAGATGAACGTCAGCATCGCGAAGATGCCGAACGACCCGCAGATGGCGGCGGCGCAGACCGGCCCGTCCTCGGGCGACACGGCGTCGAGCGAGACCGCTCTCGGCCTGAAGCTGGCTCCGCTCGACGACCGTGCGCGCAAGCGCTTCGGTATCGAAGAGGGCGTCCAGGGAGTCGTCGTGGCCGACGTGGCGTCGGACAGCCCGGTCGCCGACTCCGGCGTGTCGCGCGGCGACGTCATCGTCTCCATCGACCAGAAGGCCGTTTCGAACCCGGCGCAGGTCGTCTCGCAGGTCGAGGCCGCCCGCAAGGACAAGCGCCGCGCGGTCCTGCTGCTGATCAACACGAACGGCCAGGAGCGCTTCGTCGCCCTGCCGCTGAACAAGGCCTGAGCCAGACTTACGGCTCGGACCTTCGCGCCCCTCCCTGTCCCCCCGCAGGGAGGGGCGCACTTCTTCCGGCCCCGGCCCGGTGCCTATCGCACTGTGCCGCAGGCGTTCCCGGCGCTACCCTTCGGACATCATGCAGATCCTTGTCATCGAGGACGATCGCGAGGCGGCCCGCTTCATGGTGCGTGGCCTGCGCGACAGCGGCCACGTCGTCGACCATGCCGCCGACGGGCTCGACGGCCTGGCGATGGCCAAGGCCGGCCACTACGACGCCCTCGTCGTCGACCGGATGCTTCCGGGCATGGACGGCCTCGGCATCGTCTCGACGCTGCGCGGTGACGGCATCGACACGCCGATCCTCTTCCTC
>Ga0114916_1000808_pt1 | contig 19443 bp, 11 predicted proteins | sample MalvirAntarct_66_FD_83501 | JGI IMG/M metagenome (GOLD analysis project Ga0114916, IMG submission 83501) | Marine viral communities from the Global Malaspina Expedition - Malaspina viral metaG Antarct_66 | ecosystem: Environmental > Aquatic > Marine > Oceanic | place: West Anvers Island... | reverse complement strand
TGATTACTCCTTGGAGTACAAATGCTGTTGAGATTACTCAGAATATGGGTGTTGCTGGAATACACCGAATTGAATCGTTTCATTTTTCTTCGGAAGATGCTACCGACTTCGACCCGATGCTTTCCCAAAAATATCCTGCGCTGAACCAAGATGTTTTTACTTTCGATATAAATCCTGAAAGCATCCTCTTGATTGATGATATTGGTGCCTATAGCGAACAGGAAGGACTTGCATTAAATGGTGAAGAAGTTCAATACCTCCAAAATCTTTCCGAAAAATTAAACCGAAAGCTAACTGATAGTGAAGTATTTGGTTTTAGTCAAGCGAATAGTGAACATTGCCGTCATAAAATATTCAACGGAACATTCATCATAGACGGTGAGGAAATGCCATCATCACTATTCAAACTCATTAAAGAAACCGCAAAAGCCAATCCTAATGGAATTGTCTCCGCTTATAAAGACAATGTAGCTTTTATTAAAGGTCCGAAAGCAATTCAGTTTGCACCTAAAAGCGCCGACAAACCAGATTTTTACGAGAACAAATCCTTTGATAGTGTAATCTCATTAAAAGCTGAAACCCACAATTTTCCAACTACCGTGGAACCATTTAACGGTGCAGCTACAGGTAGTGGCGGTGAGATTCGTGATAGACTTGCAGGCGGAAAAGGCTCTTTACCCCTCGCTGGAACAGCAGTGTATATGACGTCTTATTCAAGAGTAGAAGACAATAGACCTTGGGAAAAGCAAATGGACAAGCGTCCTTGGCTGTATCAAACTCCTTTGGACATTCTTATCAAGGCGAGTAATGGTGCTTCCGACTTCGGAAACAAATTTGGGCAACCATTAATTTCTGGTTCAGTCCTTACCTTTGAGCATGAGGAAAATGCCCGAAAATTAGGCTTCGATAAGGTGATTATGTTAGCCGGCGGAATTGGCTACGGAAAAGCAGATCAAGCACTCAAAGATGTGCCACAAAAAGGAGATAAAATTGTAATTCTTGGTGGAGAAAATTATAGAATAGGCATGGGTGGCGCGGCAGTTTCTTCTGCAGACACCGGTGAATTTTCTAGTGGTATAGAGTTAAATGCAATCCAACGTTCAAATCCTGAAATGCAAAAACGCGCGGCTAATGCCATTCGTGGTTTAGTGGAAAGCGAACATAATCCAATTGTATCTATACACGATCATGGTGCTGGCGGACATTTAAATTGTCTTAGCGAGCTAGTTGAAGATACTGGCGGACTTATAGATATTGACAAACTTCCAATTGGCGACCCTACCCTTTCAGCAAAAGAAATTATAGGCAACGAATCTCAAGAACGCATGGGGTTAATTATTGGAGAAAAGGACATGGATTTTCTTCAGCGTATAGCAGACAGAGAGCGATCTCCAATGTATCAGGTAGGTGAAGTAACCAACGATAATCAGTTTACTTTTGAGCGTAAATCTACAGGTGAAAAACCGATGGATTTTGCCCTTGAAGACTTTTTTGGCAGTTCACCTAAGACTGTGATGAATGATACCAAAGTAGCTAGAAATTATCACAATGCTAACTATGATCCAAATCAAGTGAAAGAATATCTTTCTAAGGTTTTACAGCTAGAGGCTGTTGCTTGTAAGGACTGGCTAACCAATAAAGTAGACCGCTGTGTTGGTGGGAAAGTTGCCAAACAACAATGTGTAGGGCCCTTGCAGATTCCGCTTAATAACTGCGGAGTCATGGCAATGGACTATGTTGGTAAAGAAGGAATTGCAACAAGTATTGGACACTCCCCTATTTCAGGTCTTATTGACCCAAAAGCAGGTTCGCTTAATTCAATTACAGAATCATTAACCAACATCATTTGGGCGCCTTTGGAAGAAGGCTTAAAAAGTGTTTCACTTTCAGCGAATTGGATGTGGCCATGTAATAACGAAGGAGAAGACGCACGCTTATACGAAGCCGTTGAAGCAGTAAGCGAGTTTGCTATTGCTCTCGGCATAAATGTACCAACTGGAAAGGATTCACTTTCCATGAAACAGAAATACAAAAACGAAGAAGTCATTGCCCCAGGAACTGTAATTGTTTCAGCAACTGCGCATTGTAATGATATAAATAAAGTTATTGAACCTGTATTACAAAAGGACGCCGGAAGCATCTATTACATCAATCTTTCCCAAGACAACTTCAAATTAGGTGGTTCTTCTTTTGGGCAAGTTATGAACGCCATTGGAAATGAAGCGCCTTCAGTGATGAGCGCTGCTTATGTAAAAAATGTGTTCAATACGATTCAAGGATTAATTTCCGATGAGAAAATAGCAGCTGGACATGACGTGGCTTCGGGCGGACTCATTACAACCTTACTGGAAATGTGTTTTGCAGATGTGAACCTGAGCGCAACGCTTGATATTACTGGTTTAAATGAACCAGATATCATTAAAGTTCTTTTTGCTGAAAACTGCGGAATTGTAATCCAAGCGACCCATGATTCCGATGTAGAGACAACGCTCTCATCCCATAGTATAGATTTCGTTAAAATTGGATCGGTTTCAGAAGGTGATGAACTTCATTTGACAAATCATTCAGAATCAATCACATTCAATATTTCTGAAACAAGAGATACTTGGTTCAAAACGTCCTACCTACTTGATCAAAGACAAAGCGCAGGAACTACACCACACGATCGTTTCAGAAACTATAAAGAGCAACCACTACAGTATATCTTCCCTGCAAATTTTACAGGAAAACTACCTGCTATTGGAGAGCGAAGAATTAAGGCAGCTATCATTCGCGAAAAAGGGAGTAATAGTGAACGAGAGATGGCCAATGCGATGTACTTGGCTGGTTTCGATGTGAAGGACGTGCATATGACCGATTTAATTTCGGGTCGCGAAAACCTTGAAGATATTCAGTTTATTGGCGCGGTTGGAGGCTTTTCAAACAGTGACGTATTAGGCTCTGCAAAGGGATGGGCTGGCGCCTTTTTATATAATGAAAAAGCAAATACTGCCTTAAAGAATTTCTTCGCCCGAGAAGACACCCTATCTGTTGGAATTTGTAATGGCTGTCAGCTATTTTTGGAATTGGATTTAATTAATCCTGAACACGAAAAACTAGCAAAAATGAAACACAACAACTCCATGAAACATGAGAGTGGATTTACAAGTGTTGAAGTGCAAAAGAACAACAGTGTTATGTTATCTTCTTTAGCAGGAACTACGCTAGGTGTCTGGATAAGTCATGGTGAAGGTAGGTTTGACTTACCGATGTCTAAAGATCATTACAATATTGTTGCTACCTATGGCTACGAGGATTACCCAGCCAATCCGAACGGCAGTAATTTTAATACAGCAATGCTTGCGGATAAAACTGGAAGACACCTTGTGACGATGCCTCATATTGAAAGATCTACCTTCCAATGGAACTGGGCAAACTATCCTAAAGGAAGAAAGGATGAAGTTTCTCCTTGGCTTGAAGCTTTTGTAAATGCTGAAAAATGGTTGGAGAATAAAAACGACAATATTTAAGCTCTCAGTTCGTTAAAATACTAATTCAACCATAGGTATATTTCCAAATTAAAATAACAAACATGAATAAAATTCTACTCTTCCTTGCCATTATTGCGGCAGGCACTGCTAACGCACAAACATTTCAAGAGAAATATCAACGTGCGCAGATTAATTATTCTGAGGCGAGTGATTTAACGAGACTAGCTGAACTGGGAATCCCGGTTGAGCATGGAGTTCACAAAAAGGGCTTTTTCATGATTTCTGACTTTTCTGTTACTGAAATTGCTGTTGCTCGTCAAGCGGGATATACGGTAGACATCTTAATAGAGGATTCGAAAGAACATTTTTTACAACAAAATAGAAACCCACAACCATTACAACGAAATCTGGCATGTGATGGCCCTGGATCTGCTGTCTACCAGACACCTGCAAATTTTGAATTAGGTTCAATGGGAGGCTATTTAACCTATCAAGAATTACTCGATGAGTTAACCGCGATGAAGGCTGCCTACCCTAACCTCATAACGGATCAAGCGAACATAAGTAACTTCATGACTGAAGGAACACCAGATAACACAACCACTCCTTCTATTGGAAACAACCCGATTAAGTGGGTGAAAATTAGCGATAACCCTGGAAACTCTGAGGCAGAACCACAGATTTTATACACAGCCATTCACCATGCCCGAGAGCCTGCTGGTTTATCTCAATTGGTATTCTATATGTGGTATTTACTTGAAAATTATGACACAGACCCTGAAGTTAAAAGCATTGTAGATAATACAGAACTGTATTTTGTTCCTGTAATAAATCCAGATGGATATTTGTACAACCAAAAAACAGACCCTAACGGTGGTGGGTTTTGGAGAAAGAATAGAAAGAACAGTTACGGAACAGATTTGAATAGAAATTACGATTATTACATTAATGGAGACCCTAACAACGGTATATGGGGAGGTGATGGCTCATCTGGAAATACAAGCAGTGAAATATATCGTGGAACCGCACCTTTTTCTGAAGTTGAAAACCAAGCGATAAAATGGTTTGTTGAAAACCATGACTTTGTAATGGCGTTTAATAATCATACCTCAGGAGATTTATTGTTATATCCTTTTGGTTATGCGGAAAATCAACCAACACCAGAAAATGCATTGTTTGAGGGTATTTCTAAAGAGTTAGTTTCAAAAAATGGTTTTAGCAACATACTTTCTTCTGAACTTTACGCAGCTTCTGGAACTAGTGATGACTTTATGTATGGAACCGTTGGAACCCACAATAAGGTGTACGCAATGACACCAGAAATTGGCCCTTCATTTTGGCCACCCTCGAATCAAATTGAGTCGATTTGCAAATCGATGATGTACCTCAATTTAACATCAGCGAAAATGGTTAATAACTATGCTTCATTAACAGACACTGCACCACAATATGTTGGCGACCAAGGCACAATAACAACCACCTTCGATGTGAGAAGATTGGGGCTCTCAGGAAATGGAGATTTCACGGTGAGTTTAAATCCGATTTCTTCTAATATCGGCGCAGCTGGTGCGCCAATTAGTTTTACTGGGTTGGATGTTTTAGACATTGAACTAGGTAGCATTCAATATACATTAAATGGTGGTGTTTCAGCAGGTGATGATATCATGTTTGAATTAATCATAAATAATGGCTCTTTCGACACTAAAATTCAAGTAAATAAAAAATTTGGAACACTATCAAGCATCTTCACAGACCCGGGAGATAGCACCACAGACAATTATAACAACGATGGTTGGGGAACAACAACGCAAACCTTTGTTTCGCCATCTAGTTCTATTACAGATTCTCCAAATGGTAATTACCAAAATGGCGCGAATGAAACAATTACGTTGCAAAATGAAATTGATTTAACAAACGCGATTGGCGCTAATGTAACTTTTTACGCAAAATGGGAAATTGAAAATAATTTCGATTATGTTCAATTCCAGATTTCTACAAATGGTGGAAGTTCTTGGATACCGCAATGTGGTAACTTTACTAATGAAGGGAGTACTAACAATTCTCAACCAACTGGAGAGCCATTGTTTGATGGGAATCAAAATGACTGGGTTTTAGAAGAGATTAATTTGAACGATTATCTTGGCGAATCAATCTTAGCGCGATTCCAACTAAGATCTGACAACGGTTTGAGACAAGACGGTTTTTTCTTTGACGATCTTACCTTCAATGTTTTAGACGAAGGCTCATTAGGAGTTAACGTTATTTTGGAAAATCAATTTAGTTTGTATCCAAATCCAGTAGAAACCGTTTTAAACATTACTACTGCCTTACCAAACTATAGTATCGATATCTTTAATATCCAAGGCCAATTAGTGCATTCGATTGATAAAAATACTGGCTCACAGAGTTTTGACTTCACCAGCTATGCTAACGGTTTATATATTTTAAAAATCACATCAGATGTAATTTCACAAACCTTTAAGGTTTTGAAAAAATAAATTTAGCTCAAAATTAATTATTTGTTAAGAATGGAATCCTTTTAGGATTCCATTCTTTTATATTCGGAAATTAACTGGATAATTTTTGCTAATTTGCGTTACTGTAAAAACGCAAACATGATCGAAGTAAAAAGACTTTTTGACTTTCCATATTACCAATTAAAAAATTATCCTCAGGAAGGTGCTTTAGTAAGTAAAGTGAATGGTGAATGGGAAAAAACCTCAACACAAGAATATTTAGACAAAGCAAATGCTATTAGCAGAGGCCTTATAAAGCTTGGTGTCAAAGCCAACGATAAGGTTGCCATTATTTCTATGACCAATAGAACAGAGTGGAATATTTGCGATATTGGAATCTTGCAAACTGGTGCACAGGATGTTCCTATCTATCCTACGATTTCGGAAACAGATTATGAATATGTCTTAAATCATTCTGAAGCAAAATTTTGCTTCGTATCATGCTCGGAAGTACTCGAAAAAATCAACAAAATAAAAGACAATGTCCCTTCGCTTCAAGCTGTCTATTCTTTTGACCAATTAGATAGTGGTTCTAACTGGAACGAGGTCTTAGCTCTTGGTAATGAAAACATGGACCTACAGTCTGAAGTTCAAGCACGAATGGATGTGGTAAAAGAAGACGATCTAGCTACTTTAATCTATACTTCTGGAACAACGGGTAGGCCTAAAGGTGTTATGTTGTCTCATAAAAATATTGCGAGCAATGCAAAGCATAGTGAAGGTAGATTACCTATTGAAATGGGGAAATCGAAAGCGCTTAGTTTCTTGCCTGTTTGTCATATTTATGAGCGTATGCTTCTATATATGTACCAATATTGTGGCGTGAGTATTCACTTTGCTGAAAGCCTTGAGACAATTAGTGACAACTTAAAAGAAATAAACCCAGAAGTAATGACGGCTGTACCGCGTCTTTTAGAAAAGGTATACGATAAAATTATTGCAAAGGGCGCTGATCTTACTGGTGTCAAAAAGAAGTTATTCTTTTGGGCGGTTGATTTAGGTCTCCAATGGGAACCATACGGCCAAAACGGTTGGTGGTACGAAAAGAAATTAGGCATTGCACGTAAACTTATCTTTAGCAAATGGCAAGAAGCCCTAGGCGGAAATTTAAAGGCTATCGCTTCTGGAAGTGCAGCTTTACAACCAAGGCTAGCACGTGTATTTAATGCCGCTGGATGTCCCGTAATGGAAGGATATGGACTTACGGAAACATCTCCCGTAGTAACCGTTAATGATATCCGAAATGGTGGTTTTAGAATTGGAACGGTTGGAAAAGCCTTACCGGATACTGAAATAAAAATTGCCGAAGACGGTGAAATACTGATTGCAGGCCCACAAGTTATGCAAGGCTATTATAAAGATCCTGAGCAAACCAGTGAAGTGCTAAAAAATGGTTATTTCCACACCGGTGATATTGGCGAAATTGATAGCGATGGATTCTTGAAAATAACTGATCGTAAGAAATCGATGTTCAAAACAAGTGGTGGTAAATATGTAGCACCACAACTTCTGGAGAACGCAATGAAACAATCTGGATTTATTGAGCAAATTCTTGTTGTTGGAGATGGTGAAAAAATGCCTGCTGCACTAATTCAACCTAATTGGGATTTTATTGAAGAGTGGTCAAAGCGAAAAGATAAAGGCATTCCAACGGATCCCAAAGAAGCAATAAAAAGCGAGAAATTAATCAATCGTATCCAGAAAGAAATTGATAGGTATAATGCAACCTTCGGAAAGTGGGAAATGATTAAGACCTTTCAATTAACACCAGATGTTTGGTCAATTGAAGCCGGACACCTTACCCCTACTATGAAAGCCAAGCGAAAGGTTATCAAAGAAATGTACAAAGATTTATACGAAAAGCTTTACGGCAGGGCTTAGTTGCAAATCTTAAAATATTAAAAGAGCCTCCAAATATGGAGGCTCTTTTGTTTTAGAGAATAAAAGTATTTATTTATTTACTATGCATGCATAATATTTTTTACTATCTTTGGTATTCGTAATAATAAAAACTCCCTTTTGAAAGAAAAAACAATTGATTATATCCTCAGGTCCACTTGGATGAACGTGATGAAAATGTATAATGAAGAGGCTGGGAAAAAAGGAAGCACGATGGCAACTGGCTTTGCGCTAATTAGCATTGACCCGGAAGAAGGCACGCCTTCAACGGCTTTAGGTCCAAAGATGGGAATGGAAGCTACAAGTCTTTCTCGAACGCTTAAAACCATGGAAAGTAAAGGACTAATAGAACGCAAACCAAACCCCTTAGATGGGCGCGGCGTTTTAATACATCTTACCCCTTTCGGAAAAGAAATGAGAGATTTCTCAAAAGGTGTTGTATTTCGTTTCGATGAAGCCGTCAGAGAACATGTTTCCGAAGAAGATTTAAATACGTTTAAAAGTGTGGCGCATACCATTTATGAGCTCATTAACACAAAAAAAATATACACTCCTGAAAAAAATATAATGTAATATGTCAAAAAGAAGAATCAATAAAGTAGCTGTGATTGGCTCTGGAATTATGGGAAGCGCGATTGCTTGCCATTTTGCCAATATTGGCGTTAATGTATTGCTACTAGACATTGTCCCTCGTGAATTAAACGAAAAAGAAGCTGCAAAAGGACTAACACTAGAAGACAAGTTAGTTAGAAATCGTATTGTAAACGATGCATTAACTGCTGCAATTAAATCGAAACCTGCACCTTTGTATCATACAGCATTTGCAAAGCGAATCTGCACTGGAAATTTAGAAGACGATATTTCCAGATTATCAAAGGCCGATTGGATTATAGAAGTTGTTGTTGAGCGCTTAGACATCAAACAACAGGTTTTCGAGAATATTGAAAAATATAGAACTCCAGGCACTTTAATTACTTCAAACACCTCTGGAATTCCAATCAAATTTATGAGTGAAGGGAGCAGTGAAGACTTTCAAAAACATTTCTGTGGAACCCACTTTTTTAACCCACCTCGATATCTCAAGTTATTCGAAATCATTCCTGGACCTAAAACGGATCCAGAAATTTTAGATTTCTTAGCTGGTTATGGTGAAAAATTTCTCGGAAAAACAACCGTAATTGCTAAAGACACACCTGCCTTCATCGGAAACAGGATTGGTATCTTCGGAATACAGGCGCTATTCCACCTCGTTAAAGACATGGGACTTACCATCGAAGAAGTTGACAAACTCACAGGACCTGTTATTGGAAGGCCAAAGTCTGCAACTTTTAGAACTGTTGACGTAGTTGGTCTAGATACATTGGTGCATGTTGCCAATGGTATCCACGAAAACTGTCCAAAGGATGAGGAGCACAGCATGTTTGAGCTGCCTGCTTTCATCAATACCATGATGGAAAACAAGTGGCTAGGAAGCAAAACGGGACAAGGATTCTATAAAAAAGTAACAGGTGATGACGGTAAAAGTATCATCATGGGACTTGACCTAGAAACCCTAGAATATCGTCCTGGAAAAAAAGCCTCCTTCCCTACCCTAGAAAGCACGAAGTCTGTGGACAATGTGATAGATAGATTCCCAATTTTGGTGAATGGAACCGACAAGGCCGCAGATTTTTACAGAAAAAACTTCGGGGCAATGTTTGCTTATGTTTCTAAACGAATTCCTGAAATAACAGACGAGCTATATAAGATTGATGATGCTATGAAAGCTGGTTTTGGATGGGAACACGGCCCCTTCGAAATCTGGGATGCCATTGGTGTAGACAAAGGAGTTGAACTTATAAAAGCACTAGGAAAAGAGCCCGCTACATGGATTTCTGAAATGACTTCAGAAGGAATTTCTTCTTTCTATACAGTAAAAGATGGAGCTACCTATTTCTATGACAAGCCGAAGAAAAAACACGAAAAAATTCCTGGACAAGATGCCTTTATCATTTTAGATAACATTCGAAAATCTTCCGAAGTATTTAAAAACTCCGGCACTGTGATTGAAGACCTTGGCGACGGAATCCTAAATCTTGAATTCCGAAGTAAAATGAACAGCATCGGTGGTGATGTTTTAGCTGGACTCAATAAAGCTATCGATATCGCTGAAAAAGATTTTGATGGCCTTGTTATTGGAAATCAAGGTGCAAATTTTTCAGTAGGAGCAAATATTGGAATGATATTTATGATGGCCGTAGAGCAAGAATATGATGAATTAAATGCTGCAGTGAAATATTTCCAAGACAGCTGTATGCGTTTACGCTACTCATCTATTCCAACTGTGGTTGCCCCTCACGGCATGACTTTAGGGGGTGGCTGTGAAATGACCTTGCATGCAGATCGCGTAGTCGCTGCGGCAGAATCTTATATCGGACTCGTAGAATTTGGAGTTGGTGTAATCCCCGGCGGAGGAGGATCAAAAGAGATGGCGCTCCGTGCTAGTGATACCTTTAATAAAGGTGACGTTGAGCTCAATATCTTACAAGAATATTTCCTCACCATCGGAATGGCAAAGGTTTCGACTTCAGCACATGAAGCGTATGATCTAGGAATACTGCAACCAGGCAAGGATATCGTTGTTGTGAATCGTGCCAGACAAATTGGGGCTGCAAAACAGGTAGCAAGACAAATGGCTGATATGGGTTATACAAAACCTGTAAAACGCAAGGATGTTAGAGTGCTCGGAAAACAAGCCTTAGGAATGTTCTTAACAGCAACAGATGCTATGCAAGACAGCAATTACATCAGCCAACACGATCAGAAGATTGCCAACAAACTTGCCTATGTTATGGCGGGTGGTGATTTATCTGAACCAACCTACGTGAGCGAACAATACTTACTTGACCTAGAGAGAGAAGCCTTCTTAAGCCTTACAGGAGAAAGAAAAACACTCGAAAGATTACAACATATGATTCAGAAAGGGAAACCACTTAGAAATTAAAAGAAAATGAAAACAGCATATATAGTAAAAGCATATAGAACGGCAGTGGGAAAAGCTCCAAAGGGCGTATTCCGTTTTAAAAGAACAGACGAGTTAGCTGCAGAGACCATTAGTCACATGATGAAGGAGCTTCCTCAATTGGATGTGAAACGAATCGATGATGTGATTGTAGGTAATGCAATGCCAGAAGGTGCTCAGGGTTTAAACATGGCGCGTTTAATCTCCTTAATGGGATTAAACTCAGTAGATGTTCCGGGAGTTACTGTGAACCGTTTTTGTTCATCGGGAATTGAAACTATTGGTATTGCTACGGCAAAAATTCAAGCAGGTATGGCAGATTGTATTATAGCCGGAGGAGCGGAAAGCATGAGCTCTGTACCTATGACTGGATTTAAACCAGAATTAAACTACGACCTTGTGAATTCAGGTCATGAAGACTATTATTGGGGTATGGGAAATACCGCTGAAGCTGTTGCAAAGCAATTCAAGGTCTCTCGTGAAGATCAAGATGAGTTTGCGTATAACAGTCACATGAAAGCATTAAAAGCCCAAGCTGAAAATCGTTTTCAAGATCAGATTGTACCAATTAATGTTGAGCAAATTTATGTTGATGCAAACGGTAAAAAAGCAACTAAATCATATACAGTCACCAAGGATGAAGGTCCTCGTGCAGGAACTAGCAAAGAAGCTTTAGCGAAACTTAGAGCTGTTTTCGCTCAAGGCGGAAGTGTAACCGCAGGGAATTCATCACAAATGAGTGATGGAGCTGCCTTTGTGATGGTGATGAGCGAAGAAATGGTGAAGGAATTAAACTTAGAACCTATTGCAAGACTTGTCAACTATGCGGCAGCTGGCGTTGAGCCACGTATTATGGGAATTGGCCCTGTAAAGGCCGTTCCTAAAGTATTAGCACAAGCAGGGTTGAAGCAAGATGACATTTCCCTTATTGAATTAAACGAAGCCTTTGCATCACAGTCGCTAGCGGTTATTAAAGAGTTAGACCTTAATAGTGATATCGTAAACGTAAATGGAGGAGCCATTGCATTAGGGCATCCACTTGGATGTACAGGAGCTAAGCTGTCTGTTCAATTATTTGATGAGATGCGTAAGCGAGATATGAAAGGGAAATACGGTATGGTAACCATGTGTGTGGGAACTGGACAAGGCGCAGCTGGTGTTTTCGAATTTCTTCAGTAAGAAGCAAAACAAAAATGTAAGCCGACTTTCAAGTAAAAAAAATAAATATCAATGGTTTAAAGGAAATTTTCAAACTTCATTGACAGCCTTGATAAATAGTTTAAAAGAAAATAGTAAACCAATAGAACCAGTAGTCATCACAGTACAATCTGTCCTGTTTCCTGCCTCCTGATTCATATATCAATTTTAGAATAAAATTATGGAAACAAAAAACGAACTCCTTCGTGGTGGCCAATTTCTCGTAAAAGAGACAGCTTGCGAGGACATATTTACACCTGAAGATTTTTCAGAAGAACAAAAGATGATGAAAGACGCGGTAATCGAATTTAACGACCGTGAGATTGTTGCGCATAGAGACCGTTTTGAAAAGAAAGATTTTGCCCTCACTGAAGAAGTGATGCGTAAAGCTGGTGAACTTGGTTTCTTAGGTGTTGCAGTTCCAGAAGCGTACGGCGGACTAGGAATGGGATTCGTTTCTACGCTATTAACCTGTGACTATATTTCAAGTGGTACAGGTTCATTTAGTACCGCCTTTGGAGCCCATACTGGAATTGGAACCATGCCAATTACCTTGTATGGAACGGAAACACAGAAGCAAAAATACGTGCCTAAACTGGCAACAGGAGAATGGTTCGGAGCATATTGTCTTACAGAGCCAGGGGCTGGTAGTGATGCAAATAGCGGAAAGACAAAGGCTGTGCTTAGTGAAGATGGCGCCCACTATCTCATAAGCGGACAGAAAATGTGGATTTCTAATGCAGGCTTTTGTAATTTGATGATTGTCTTCGCACGTATTGAAGATGACAAAAATATTACGGGTTTCATCGTAGAAAATGACGCTTCCAATGGAATTACAATGGGAGAAGAAGAGAACAAATTAGGGATTAGAGCTTCGTCAACAAGACAGGTTTTCTTTAATGATACGAAAGTGCCTACCGAAAACATGCTTTCTGAAAGAGGTAATGGTTTCAAAATTGCCATGAACGCGTTAAATGTGGGTCGAATTAAACTAGCTGGTGCTTGTTTAGATTCTCAACGTCGTGTTACAACTTTAGCGGTGCAGTATGCAAATGAGCGGAAACAATTTAATACGGCAATTGCTGAATTTGGAGCAATCAAATCCAAGATAGCACATATGGCTACGAATGCGTATGTAGGAGAATCAGCGACCTATAGAGCGGCTAAAAACATTGAAGATCGTATCTCGCTGCGTATTGCAGGTGGTAATACACATCAAGAAGCAGAACTTAAAGGTGTTGAAGAATATGCTATTGAATGTTCTATTCTGAAAGTGGCTGTTTCTGAAGATATTCAGAATTGTGCAGATGAAGGAATTCAAATTTTTGGTGGTATGGGTTTCTCTGAAGACACGCCTATGGAGGCTGCTTGGAGAGATGCACGTATTGCAAGAATCTACGAAGGAACCAATGAAATTAACCGCATGTTATGCGTTGGTATGTTAGTGAAGAAAGCCATGAAGGGACAGGTGGATTTATTAGGTCCTGCTACAGCCGTTGGCAAAGAGCTTATTGGAATTCCATCTTTTGATACGCCAGATTATTCTGAATTGTTTTCAGAAGAAAAAGCGATGCTCGTAAAACTTAAAAAAATATTCTTAATGGTAGCTGGAAGCGCTGTACAAAAATTTGGTCCAGAATTAGAAGAACATCAACAAATGTTACTTGCTGCATCCAACATTCTGATTGAAATTTATATGGCTGAAAGTGCTATTCTAAGAACCGAAAAGAACGTAAAACGCTCCGGTGAAGGAACTCAAAAAGCACAAATCGATATGGCAAAACTATACTTGTACACTGCTGTTGAAATTATTGACACTAAGGCGAAGGAAGCTATTATTTCTTTTGCTGAAGGCGATGAACAGCGTATGATGCTTATGGGTCTAAAACGTTTTACAAAGTATCAAACCATGCCTAATATTGTAGGTATGCGAAACTTTATTGCTGAAACTGTAAATGCAGCGAATAAATATCCATTCTAAGAAATTGAAGACCTAGTTTATTTTAGTTGAATATTAGTTAGTTAGTAAAAACCGCCCTTTTTTAAGGGTGGTTTTTTGTTTAGTCTGAACTTTGCTATCTTTAAATTCTAAATTATCCCTATGAAAAACTATTCCATTTTAATATTCATTTTCTTTTCTGGATTTGCAATCGCTCAGCCCGAAACTGATGTGTTTTTAATGGATATTACCACCAATGAATCTGGTGTTACTATTGAAAATATTAAGAATGTTTCAAGCCGTGCTGGATATGACAATCAGCCTGCATTCTATGATGATAACACACTAATTTATGCGGGGACACGTGATGGTGCAACAGATATTGCAGCCATGCAAATAGACACGGCAGCAGCATACTGGATGAACAGTCCCACTGAAGGGGGTGAATACTCTCCTCTAAAAATTCCAAATAGCCCATATCTATCTGCAGTGCGTTTAGATCCAGATGGTTTACAGCGTCTCTACAAATATCCAGAAGCAAACAAACCTTCGGCACTATTAATCGATAACCTTCAGGTGGCCTATTATGCATATGCAAACGAAGAGTCCATGTTAGCTTCCGTGTTAAGTGACGGTAATTTAGACCTTGTATTTATTGACCTTCAGAAGAAAAAAACTGATACACTACTACAAGGGTCTGGTCGTTCCATTCACAAAATACCAGGAAAAGAAGCGATGAGTTATACAGCGACGAATGAAGAGGGCAATTTGGATGTTTTTCAACTCGACTTAGAGGATAAAGAAAGTTATTTTGTTTGTCAGCTACCCATTGGCATTCAAGACTATATTTGGCTGGATGACTCCAAATTACTGCTTGGAAGTGGAAGTCAACTATTTCTATACGATCTCTTCGGAGATGGTGATTGGAAGCACGTAGTGGACCTTTCCGAAGCAAAAATAAACGAGATTAGTAGACTAGCATTAAGCCCAGACGGAACAAAACTAGCACTCGCTGCGACATTAACAGATGAATAGCGAAAGAAACGATGGGAAGTCGGCATGACCAGTGTAGAATAGAAAGCTCTTTCTGAAGATATGGTTCTTAGCAGAATCCAATAAAACATAACTAACCGGGCCTTTTCGTTTTTATTTTGAAAAGGCAAGCAACACATTAATCTTTTACTTATTTTTAGAGAAATTAAGTGCCATGAAATATTTCCTCGCAAGTGTATTCCTTTGTTTCGGACTATCTTCCATTGCTCAAGCCGATACCCGTTTATATGATATAATTGACGCTGTTTCTTCGGAAAGAATTGAGGCAGACGTTACCAAATTAGCAGGTTTTGGAACACGACATACCTTGAGCGACACAGTCTCTGAAACACAAGGCATAGGCGCTGCAAGACGTTGGATAAAATCTGAATTTGAAGTTGTCTCTAAAGCCTGCGACGGTTGTCTGGAGGTTTTTTATCAGAAAGATTTAGTTAAAGCTAAAGGAAACAAACGCATTACCAAAGATGTGTGGGTAGTGAATGTGGTTGCCATACAACGCGGCACGAAATACCCCAACCGATATATAATGATGAGTGGTGATATTGATTCTCGCATCTCCGATCCAAATAACTACACAGATGATTCTCCCGGCGCCAATGACAATGCCACAGGAATGGCAGGCACAATTGAAGCCGCTCGCGTTTTATCTAAATATAAATTCGAAAGTAGCATCCTTTATGTTGGTCTGAGTGGCGAAGAACAAGGGCTTTTTGGAGGAAAAGGTTTAGCTGGTTACGTTCAAAAAAACAACTGGGAAATGATTGGCGTTCTTAACAATGACATGATTGGGAATATTAAGGGAGTGGATGGCGTGGTGAGTAATGTAGATTTTAGAATATTTAGCGAGCCTGTACCACCAACTGAAACAGAAGAAGAACGAAATGCTCGCAGGTTTTACGGTGGTGAAGTAGACGGCATATCGCGACAACTTGCTCGCTATATACACAAAACAACCAAAGCATATATGCCAGAAATGAACCCTATGCTTATTTATAGATTAGACAGGTTTGGTCGTGGCGGGCATCATCGTCCATTCAATGATGTAGGTCTACCCGGAATTAGAATTATGGAAGCCCATGAAAATTACACCCAGCAGCATCAGGATATCAGAATTGAAAATGGCATAGAATACGGCGACAAGCTAAAATTTGTAAACTTTCCATATGCAAAAAAATTAACGGCCGTGAATGCTATTAGTATGGCCAGCCTTGCCTGGGCGCCACCAGCTCCCAGAAATGTGGGTATAGGAGGTATTGTTGAACCTGCTGCCAAATTAAAATGGGAAAAGGTAAATGGCGCTATTGGCTATAAGATTTACTGGCGACTCACTACTTCACCTACTTGGGATCATAGTAAATTTGTTGGCGATGTTGATGCGCATACACTTGACGGCATTGTAATTGACAATTACCTCTTTGGCGTTGCAGCTGTTGGAAAGAATGGTCATGAAAGTGTTGTTGTTTTCCCTAATACTACCTTTAGATAATTATTGCATGAAAAAAATCCTTTTAACCTTACTCTTTGGAGTGCTTACAGGCTCCCTTTTGGGACAAAATTTCACTAAAGAAGATACATTACGTGGAGCCATTACACCCGAACGGGCATGGTGGGATCTGCAGCATTATGATTTGGATGTGGAAGTTAATCCGAAGGAAAAATCAATTTCAGGAACCAACACCATTACCTATTTAGTGCTGAAACGCGAAAAAACAATGCAAATTGAGCTACAAGAACCAATGAAAATTGACAAAGTAGTTCAAGATGGCCGGCAAATTTATTTTAAACGAAATGGCACCATACACCTCCTCAAACTCAAAAAAAAACAAATAGGTCAGGAAGCAAAAATAACAATCTATTTCTCTGGAACCCCAAAAGAAGCTGTTAGAGCGCCTTGGGACGGTGGTTTTTCATGGTCGAAGGATTCTAATGGCAACGATTTTATTGCTACCTCGAATCAAGGAATCGGATCGAGTATTTGGTGGCCGAACAAGGATCATCCGGCAGATGAACCAGACAAGGGTGTTGACCTTTCAATTACTGCTCCGTCTAACTTGACGGCAGTTGGTAATGGAAGGCTCTTAGGTACCAAAAATAATGGAAAGACCAAAACTTGGGATTGGCAGGTCAAAAGCCCAATCAACAATTATGGCGTTAATATCAATATTGGCGATTATGTCAATTTCACTGAAACCTTTGAAGGCCTTAACGGAAATCTTGATATGAGCTACTGGGTTTTGAAAGATAATTTGGAAAAAGCCAAAGACCAATTTACGCAAGCACCGATGATGATGCAAGCCTTTGAATACTGGTTTGGCCCCTACCCCTTCTATCAGGATAGTTTTAAGCTCGTTGAAGTCCCTTACTTAGGAATGGAACATCAAAGTAGTGTTACCTACGGAAATAAATATCAAAATGGTTATTTAGGCAGAGACCTTTCGGGAACGGGTTGGGGACTGCGTTTCGACTTTATTATCATACACGAATCTGGCCACGAGTGGTTTGCGAATAGCATCACAAATAAGGACGTAGCAGATATGTGGATTCACGAAAGCTTTACGGCCTATTCAGAAAATTTATACCTCAACTATCATTATAGTGACGAAGCGTCAAGTGAATATTTAATTGGCACTAGAAAGCTCATACAAAATGATAAACCCATCATTGGTCAATATAACCTTAACAATGAAGGAAGTGGAACAGATATGTATTATAAGGGTGCAAACATCCTTCATACGGTGCGTCAACTGGTAAATGATGATAAAAAGTGGCGTACAATTCTAAGAGGTTTAAATACTGAATTTCGTCATAAAACGGTGACTTCTAAGCAAGTAGAGGAATATATAAGTACTGCAAGTGAGTTGGATTTAAGTGGTTTTTGGGACCAATACCTTCGAACCATAAGCATTCCAACCTTTGAATACCAAAGAGACGGACAGCAACTGACGTTCAGATACGTTAACTGTAATGACAATTTTAGTATGCCGCTGGAGTTGATTATCAACGGAAATAAAAAGTGGGTAACACCTACTTTTGAATGGCAAACAGCCGATTTTAAATCGCTTACGAATCTTGAAATAAGACAGGATTTCTATATTAATACTTCCGAATTAACGGAATAACCACTTAGTTCTTCGGTTTAAAAAAATGAGAAAGGTGCATGAACGATTGCATTGTATTTCGGCTATCCGCATTAGCACATTTTATGGCTAGAAATTCATCATACAAACTACATAAAGCTATTTATAGTATCATTTCAAATTGCGAAGCCAATATAAAATCGGAAAAATAATAGTCCTAAAAAGTCACACAAGGTTGACCCAGTCAATTTTCATATCTTTAGAAATCTAAATTTAATACAAATGCGAATATTATATTTTTTACTTGCTTGCACAATAACATTTTCACTTCAGGCACAAAAAAAGAAAGACAAATCTGAAGACGAAGTCAAATGGGATGTCTCCAATCCTGGAGCCGATTTTGAATATAAAACGCACTCCTTTTACACCAATGAAGGAACTTGGATGAATCTAGATGTGAGTCCAGACGGACAAACAATCGTCTTTGATATGCTAGGAGATATTTACTCAATTCCTATTACTGGTGGCAATGCAAAAGTACTTCGTTCTGGAATTCCGTTCGAGTTACAGCCACGTTTTAGTCCAGATGGTAAAAGTATCTCGTTTACAAGCGATGCTGGAGGAGGCGACAACATTTGGGTAATGGATGCTAACGGAAGCAATGCAACCCAAGTAACAAAAGAAAAATTCCGATTGTTAAACAATGCGGTTTGGACAGCAGATGGCAACTATCTCGTAGCGAGAAAACATTTTACTTCAGGGCGAAGTTTAGGAGCAGGAGAAATGTGGCAATATCATAAAACTGGAGGAAGTGGCATCCAGTTAACAAAAAGAAAAAATGATCAACAAGATGTGAATGAACCATTTACTTCGAAGGATGGAAAATATCTTTACTATTCCGAAGACATGTATCCTGGTGGATTTTTTCAGTATAACAAAAACCCGAACGCTCAAATCTACGTCATACAACGATATAATTTTGAAGATGGAAAAACAGAAACCATCACCGGTGGTCCAGGCGGAGCAGCAAGACCAGCCGTTTCACAAGATGGAAATCTGCTTGCCTTTGTGAAACGTGTACGTGAAAAAACAGTCCTTTTTGTACATAATTTGGAAACTGGTGAAGAATGGCCAGTCTATGATGGCCTTAACAAGGATCAACAAGAAGCTTGGGCTATTTTTGGTGTATATCCAAACTTTAATTGGCTGCCAAACAATGAAGAAATTGTCTTCTGGAGTGGGGGAACAATCAATAAAGTTAATATTAAATCACAAATGGTTAGTAATATTC
>Ga0114916_1000806_pt1 | contig 19470 bp, 11 predicted proteins | sample MalvirAntarct_66_FD_83501 | JGI IMG/M metagenome (GOLD analysis project Ga0114916, IMG submission 83501) | Marine viral communities from the Global Malaspina Expedition - Malaspina viral metaG Antarct_66 | ecosystem: Environmental > Aquatic > Marine > Oceanic | place: West Anvers Island... | reverse complement strand
GGTCAGGGGCGAGGGGCCGGCGGTCAGGCCGTTGGGCCGCGCTACTCCTCGGAGTCGCCGTCCGAGGGGACCGGGATCGCCTCGTCGGCGTCTTCGGCTGCGGGGGCGTCGTCGTCTGCGGTGGCCGCGACCGGCGTCGCTGAGGCCGGCTGTGGGGTCCTCGGCGCGTACAGGTCGAGCTCCTCGCGACGGATGCCGGAGGGGACGCCCTTCTGGATCGTGTCGAAGGAGTCCATGTCCCACTCGCACACGAGGGTGATCGCCTTGCCGTCGCGGCCCGCCCGGCCGGTGCGGCCGATGCGGTGCACGTACTCCTCGAGGTTCTGCGGCACGTCGTAGTTCACCACGTGAGTGATCTCCGGGATGTCGAGGCCTCGGGCGGCGACGTTCGTCGCGATCACGGCGTCGATCTCGCCGGCGCGGAACTCCTGCACCACGCGGTCACGCTGGCGCTGGTCCAGGTCGCCGTGGAGTGCACGGACGTTCAGGCCGTCTCGGCTCAACTCCCGCGCGAGGTGGTCAACGCTGCGCTTCATGTTGCAGAAGATCAGCGATCGATTCTTGAGTTCACGCACGATCAGCTCGCGCATCGCCCGCACCTTGTCGCGCTGGGCGACCTCGAAGTAGATCTGCTCGATCGTGTCCACCGTGCTGGACTCGGCGTCCACGCGCACGGTCACCGGGTCGGTCATGAACTGCCAGATCAGGCGTCGGATCGAGCTTGGCATCGTGGCGCTGAACAGCGCGGTCTGCCGGCGCTGAGGCGTGCGGCTCAGGATCCGCCGGATGTCAGGCAGGAACCCGATGTCCAGCATCTGGTCGGCCTCGTCGAGGACGGCGTACTTCACGTGCCGGAGTGACAGCGTCTGCCGCCCCAGGTGGTCCAAGATGCGGCCGGGCGTCCCGACCACGATGTGCGGCCGGTTGTCGAGCGCGCTGAAGTCCGCCTTCAGCGACCGCCCGCCGAGGAGCCCGACGGCCGTCAGCCCCCACGGCGCGCCGACCTCGGTCAGGACATCCAGCACCTGCTGCGCGAGTTCGCGCGTCGGTACCAGGACGATGCCCTGCACTTCCGGCAGCTCGGGGTCGAGCTTCTCCATCATCGGAACGCCGAAGGCGATGGTCTTGCCGGAGCCCGTCTGGGCGATGCCGACGACGTCGAGGCCGTTCAGCAGCGCCGGGATGGCCTCTTCCTGGATCGGCGTCGGGTTGGCGAAGCCGAACCGCGCCAACTGCTCCAGGCTCGTGCGGTGGATCTTCAGCGCGGCGAAGCCGGCCGGCAGGTCCTCCTCGGCCACGGGAGCGAGGTCACGCGTGCGGCTGCGAGCAGCCGGCTTGCGTTCCCGCCGGGGTGCGTCCTCGTCGTCGCTGCGCTCCTCGGAGCGCTTGCGACGCGCGGGGCGCTCGTCCTCGGTGTCGTCGCTAACTTCGTCTTCCTCGCGGTCGGCGCGAGGGCTGCGCGTCGCGCGTGCCGGTCGGGCTACGCGTGTCTCGCGCTCGTCGTCATCCTCGACGACGACGGGCTCGGGGCCTTCGTCTTCGTCGACGTCGTCGCCCGGCTCGTCGGCGGCTACGCCGTCGGCTTCGGGACTCGTGCGACGGCGGCCACGTCCACCACGACGACCGCGCCGTCGTGGCTTCGACTCGCGCTCGCCGTCCTCGTCGGTGTCGCCAGTGTCGCCGTCGTCGTCCGAGTCGGCGGTGGTGAGGTCAGCCTCCGGATCGATCTTCGGGGCGACCACGAGTTGCCGAGCGGCACGTTCGACGTTGCGGTCCGCCTTCTCCTCGCGAGGATCGACGTCTGCAACCTCGAACTCGTCGGACGGGTCGTGGTCGTTGCCGTGGCGGTCATCACGCTTGACCCATGTCCCGATGGAGCGTGCGCCACCGACGAGGGTGCGGGCGGTGTCGTGGAAGCCGACCGGCCGGCGTCGGCGGTTCGGCAGGATCGAGGAGTCACCACCGGCCTCGCCGGGGCGGAACGCCACGTCCTCGGGCAGCGGTGCATCGAGGTCGGCGCGACGGACGCCGCGCCGGCGACGGTTCGCCTGCTGGGAGCGCTGGTCGGCCTCGTCGGAGTCGACCTTGCGACCCCACTCGTACCGGTCGCGTGAGGAACCGGCCCTGCCGGAACTCGAGCCGTTCGAGGAACTGCTCGAACCGCGCGAGCGGCCGTTGCTCCGGGAGCGACTGCCGTTCTTGTCGCCGTCCTCGGTGCGGGCGCTGCCACGAGCGCGTGTAGTCGTCCGACCGCGGCTCGAGGGCTCACCGTCCGCAGACTTGCCGTTCGAGGGCTGACCCGAGGCGGACTTGGCGGCCTCCGAGGAACCCGCGCTGTTGGCGGCGCTGGCGGTGCCGCCCTCGCCACGGTTGCGTCCACGACCACCACGGCGTCCGCGGCGGCGCTTCGTCGACTCGTCGGTCAGGATGGGGCCCCCGCCGGTGGCAGGGCTGGCGGCGTTGCGCCGGTTCCGAGAGGCCGCGGTCTGGGGCTCATCGGCGGGAGAGGTCTGAGTCTTGGGTTGGTCACCCTTGAGCCGGCGGAGGATTCCGCGCAGAGGCGTCACAGGGCGCCCCCTGCGATACAGCGAAATGTCATACCGAGTTCCTGGTGGGGGTGGTGTCCGCGCCAACAAAGTCGCGGCGAAGGGGATTCATTGCGCTCATCATAGCGCGTCAGCCCTGTTCACGAATAGGGGAGGTTTCGGAAGGGATGGCGTGATGCCACCTGAGGGGCCTCAGACGACGGGCCGTGGCTGGCGGAATACCACCGTGCGGTTGCCGTGGACGAACACGCGGTCTTCGAGGTGCCACTGCACCGCCCGGGCGAGCACAGAGCGCTCCACCTCGCGACCGACCGCTGCTAGCCGTCGAACTACGGAGCCATCGCGCGGAACGCCTCGACCGGTGGGAAGACCGTCGGCGGGTCGACGTGGTCGAGGTACTCCTCCCCGGCAGTGACCCAAGTCCGGAACACGAGCACGGCGTTCTCGTTGACCCACGCGTACTCGGTGGGCAGTTCGCACCCGAGTTGCGATTCGACCGCGTGATCCGGCGTGACCAACCACTCAGCCTCGCGAGCTTCGACGGTTGGGTAGACCCACAGCACGAGGATCGGGCCAAAGTCCGAGCCATGCCAGTTGGCCGCCCAGAATGGGAATTCCGGGACGCTAGTCGCCGGACAGAGCGCCGGGCGTTCGACCCGATCGATGTTCTCGCGGCTCTCCCAGAACGTGTAGCCGGCGTGCACAACCGCATGCCGGACGTCGCTCGTCGAGTACGGATCTCCCGACAGGTCGCTGTCGCTGGGCTCCAGAAGTTCAGGCGGCGGCGGGATTGGCGTGGGCGGTGGTGTCGGGGTGCTGGGCCGTGGTCGGTTGGGGTTAATCCACGGCGTTCGAGATGGATCCGCTGTCTCGGACACAACTATGGCACCGGCGCTCTCTGAGGGCTCAACATCCTCAGTCGAACAACCAACAAGCAGGGCTATCCCGAGCACGACCAATAATCCGGGCGCGAACGCACGACTGAAGAGCCCCTGGGTCAGCGGAACACCACCGTGCGGTTGCCGTGGACGAACACGCGGTCTTCGAGGTGCCACTGGACGGCCCGAGCGAGCACGGAGCGCTCCACCTCGCGACCGACGCGTACGAGGTCGTCGCGGCCTTCGCGGTGGGTCACCCGCTCGACGTCCTGCTCGATGATCGGGCCCTCGTCGAGGTCTTCCGTCGCGTAGTGCGCCGTCGCTCCGATGATCTTCACCCCGCGGTCGAAGGCGCGCCCGTATGGGTCCGCGCCGGCGAACGCCGGCAGGAACGAGTGGTGGATGTTGATGATGCGATTCGGGTACTCGTCGATGAACTCGCCGCTCAGGATCTGCATGTAGCGTGCCAGCACCACCAGGTCGATGTCGTGCTCGACGAGGAGGGCGCGGATGGCTGCCTCTTGCTCGGGGCGCTTGCCCTGCTCGATTGGGAGGTAGTGGTACGGGATCCCGAAGGTCGCGACGTCGTCCGCCAGATTGTCGTGGTTCGAGATGACGAGGGGGATGTCGACATCGAGTTCACCCCGACGCCAGCGCCAGAGCAGGTCCAGCAGGCAGTGGTCCGTCCTCGACGCGAGGAGCGCGGCGCGCTTGCGCCGCCCGGAGATCCGCCAGTCCATTTCGAAGCGCTCGGCGATCTCGGCGGCGAAGAGCGCCTCGAGTTCGTCCTGGGAGACATCGAGCGCCTCGGTCTGGAACTCGACGCGGAGGAAGAAGCGCCCGGCGCCGTCCGCGGTGGAGAACTGGTCCGCCTGCATGATGTTCGCCCCGTGTGCGAACAGGAATTGCGACACGGCGGCGACGATGCCCGGACGGTCGGGGCATTGGACCAAGAGCCGCAGCACGTTCGTCGATTCGGTTGGCATCGTGTCCGAATCCTACGAGGCGTGCGCGATAGGCGCTCATGGTGATGAGCGTCTCTGACGATCCACCGGACTTAACGCACTCTTCGTTGACTAATCTTCGATATATCAAGTATCAGTAGTGCACGAGAAGAGAGCGGGAACGGTAGCCGATGTCGCGGCAGTTTCGTTGGACGGTCATCGGTGCTGTCGTCGGTTTGTTCTCGAGTATCGGCGCCATCGCTGAAGCTCAGACCTCCGGAACCGTTGAGGTCACCCTCCAGATAGAGGCCGTGAGCATCGGCATCACTGGTGGGAGCATCGACTTCGGCGGGCCGTGGGGCTCCAATGCCGCCCTACAAGCCCACCCTCAGGAGTCGAACCGCGAGGCGATTCCGCCGACGATCACCAACAACGGAAACGTCGACATCACCTCGCTCGTGGTGGCGTATAGCGGAACGCTTGGGCAGGAGGCATCCTGCGACTCGGGCGCGGGCAACTGGGCGGCTCATGCATCGAGCGCCGCTTCGGATCGCTTCGTGATGCGAGCCTGGGCCAGCACAAACACCTCGATCACGACGTTCAACTCAAGCCGATTCCCGATCGATCCGGCGACCGGATCTGGCAACGTTCTGGCGGTCGGAAACTCACCGCTAGCGCAGGGCGCCGCGATTCCGCTGTTGCTGGAGATCGTCACGCCGAGCCCGGCGCTCGTTGGGGCGACCGGTTGCACCATCGCACTGTCGGTGACCGCCTCTGCGTCGTAGCGCCTCTGCCCTCGCGGCCTGCATCGTGGCGACCACGTTCGCTCTAGCGACAGCGTCCGCGCAGGTGAGTTCGCCCGGCATCACACCCGCGGTGATCACGGTCGATCTCCCGATTCCCCCGGGCGATGAGGTGCGCGTGCCCTCGGTCGCGGTGCGGAACCTCGCGGATACGGTGCTCACGCAGCGCATGTCAGTCCGCGCCGCCGAGGGTGACAGCGGGGCCGCCATCGATTGGGTGCGCCTCGATCCGGTGGAGTTCGAGCTGGAGGCGGGCGCCGCGCGAGAGGTCACGGTCACCGTTCGCGTTGCGAGCGATGCGCCCGAGGGCTCCCATCGGCTGCTGCTGCAGGCGTCGACAGTGCCTCCGACCACTGGAAGCGGCCTTCAGCTCGCGGTGGCGGTCGCAGTGGCGTCGGTGTTGGAGTTCCAGGTCGGTGGGGAGCCGGTCGAGCGCGAGACGTGGCTCCGCTTCTGGCCACTGTTGCTCACGGCCGCGGTGGTCTCAGGAATCGTCGGGAACCGGCTCGCCGCGCTGGCGGACCGACTTGAGTGGCAGTCGCCGGTCCGGCGAAAGCGGCCGCCACCTGAGACGGATTCCGGCGACGGCCCTCCGAACTAACGGCTCCTACGCGTAGGAGAGGTTCCGGTCGATCAGCGCCTTCGCGATGATGTTCCGCTGAATCTCGGAGGTGCCCTCCACGATCATGAGCTGGCGGGCGTCGCGGTAGTGGCGCTCCAGCGGGTGATCTTCCATGTAGCCCTGCCCGCCGAGGATCTGGATCGCCTCTGAGGCCACCCGGTTCGCCATCTCGGTCGCGAACGCCTTGGCCACGGAGAGCATGTGGCCCTCGGACGGGCCGAACTTGCCCTGGTCCACGAGCCAGCAGCCCTGGTAGACCAGCAGCTTTGCCGCCTCGATCTCGATCGCCATGTTCGCCAGCTTCATCTGGATCGCCTGCAGGTCGGTCAGTGGCCCGCCGAAGGCGCGACGCTCCCGCGCGTAGTTCAGCGCGTACTCCGTCGCGCCCATCGCGAGGCCGACGCCACGGGCGCCGACGCATGGGCGGAGCGAGTTCAGGGTCGCGAGCGCCGACTTCATGCCGAGCGGCTCGCCGCCCACCATCTGGTCGTGCGGCACGCGCACGCGGTCGAACGTCAGCACGCCCGTCGGAAGCCCTCGGACGCCCATCTTGCGGTCTACGGACGTGACCTCGAACCCCGGGCTCTTGGTGTCGACCACGAACGCCGCGAGCGATCGAGGGTTGCCGGCCTCGGTCTTGGCGAACACGACCACCTGGTCGGCGACCGGGCCACCGGAGATGTACTGCTTCTGGGCGGTGATCACCCACTCGTCTCCGTCGCGCTCGGCGCGCGCCTGGAGGCCGGCGACGTCCGAACCGGCCTCGGGCTCGGTGAGGCAGAACGCGGCCTTGATCTCGCCTCGCGCGACCGGCCCCACGAACCGCTCGATCTGGTCCTCGGTGCCGAAGAGCTTGATCGTGTGCGTGGCGAGGGCGCCCAGCATCACCATCAGCCCCGCCGAGCAGTCGTACTTCGCGACCTCCTCGATGGCGATCCCCATCGCGAGCGTGCCCGCGTCGGAGCCGCCGACCGATCGAGGGAGCGTCAGGCCGAGGAGGTCGGCCTGCTTCAGCGCCTGGAAGTAGTCCTCCGGATATTTCGCCTCGCGGTCCACCTCGGCGGCCCGGGGCGCGATGACCTCGCGCGCGACGCGTCTCGCAGAGTCGCGGATGAGGACGTGTTCGTCGGACGGGGCGAAGTGCATGGGGCCTCCAGCGGCGGTATCGGTACGTCGCGCCAGCCTAGCGGAGTCGGTTCGAAGGGGAGAGCCCCTTGTGCGATAGGTGTGCTGTACGGCCTGGTGCGAGCATCAGGCGCGAGGCCGTAATCGAAGCCGCGCGAATCTACTCACCAAACGTACGTTGACCGAGGTTGACGAGTGCTCCTACCGTTGTAAATCTGCCTTTCGAGGGGTAGACTGAATTTTGCGTGGGGCGCTATCAGATCAACGGTAACGAGGCGTAACTGATCCCGACGGCGAGGATGCCGGTTCGGGATTTCAGTGTGTCCAACGTCTCCAGGCTTGTCCCCCCAGACAATCCTGCACCATCTGATTAGCCGTGGGGGAATACCCCGGAGCGAACCTCACGCCAGGACGCGAAACGGAGCACCTCCGAGCGCGCCCCACACCTCCACGCGGGTGTGCGCCGGAATAGGGCAAGGGGAGCACCTGTTTGGCTACTAACCGCCGTCTCGTAGTCGCAAATCGCCGTGTACCAACGGCCCGCAAGAAGTTCGGAACGCAAGCTCCAGAGATGGAGATGCCGAACCTCATCGACATGCCGCGCCGCTCCTACGAGCGCTTCCTCCGGGAAAGTTTGCGCGAGCTGTTTAATGAGGTCTCGCCGATCGAGGACTTCACTGGCGGCCGGATGGAACTCACGTTCGGGGAGTACCGGTTCGAGGAACCGAAGTACACCGAGACCGAGTGCCGCGACCGTGAACGAACCTTCGCCGCGCCGCTGCGTGTCCGCGTCGAGCTCCTCGTCAAGGAGTCCGGCGAGGTCAAGGAGCAGGAGATCTTCATGGGCGACGTGCCCATGATGACCAAGCACGGCACGTTCATCATCAACGGCGCCGAGCGCGTCGTTGTCTCCCAGCTCGTCCGCTCGCCGGGCGCATACTTCACCGCCGAGATCGACCCGGCCACCGGCCGCAAGTTGACCGGCGCGAAGCTGATCCCGAACCGCGGCGCCTGGCTCGAGTTCGAGACCTCCACCCGTGACGTCGTCTCCGTGAAGGTCGACCGCAAGCGCCGCATCCCGGTGACGGTCCTCCTCCGCGCGATCGACATCGAGGATGGCCTCTCGGACGAGGAGCTCGGCACCGACGAGCGCATCAGCAAGCTGCTCCAAGACGTGGACGACCACGAGGAGCACCACTACCTCGCGTCCACCCTCGCGAAGGACACCTCCACTAACAAGGCGGAGGCCCTCGAGGAGTTCTACCGCCGCCTCCGCCCCGGCGACCCGCCGACGGCTGAGAACGCGCGCGAGTTGGTGGAGACCCTGTTCTTCGCCGACCGTCGCTATGACCTCGGCGTCGTGGGGCGCTACAAGCTCAACAAGCGGCTGGCGCTGGTGGACGCCCCGGAGCAGCGCACGCTGCGTCGCGCGGACATCGTGGCGATCATTCGCCGCATCATCGACATCAACAACGGCCGCGGCACCGCGGATGACATCGACCACCTGGGCAACCGCCGCGTCCGCTCCGTGGGTGAGCTGATGCAGAACCAGTTCCGCGTCGGGCTCCTCCGCATGGAGCGCGTCGTGCGCGAGCGCATGACGATTACCGACCCGGACGAGGCAACCCCGTCCGCCCTCATCAACATCCGGCCCGTCGTGGCCGCGATGAAGGAGTTCTTCGGCGGGTCGCAGCTGTCCCAGTTCATGGACCAGGTCAACCCGCTCTCCGAGATCGCGCACAAGCGAAAGCTCAGCGCCCTCGGCCCGGGTGGTCTGTCCCGCGACCGCGCCGGGTTCGACGTCCGCGACGTCCACCACAGCCACTACGGCCGCATCTGCCCGATCGAGACCCCCGAGGGTCCGAACATCGGCCTGATCGGCTCGCTGGCGACCTTCGGTGTCGTCAACGACTTCGGCTTCATCGAGACGCCGTACCGCGTGGTGCAGCACGAGATCTCGAAGAGCTTCAACCGCCAGCTCGAGAACCGGATCCCGACGGAGGACGTGAAGTCCGCCACGGGCAAGGTCCTCGCGAAGGCCGGTGAGCTCATCGACGAGGAGACCGCTCGCGCCCTCGCCGACGCCAAGGACGACACCATCGCCGTGATGCCCTTCATCACTGACGAGGTGTCCCTCCTCGACGCGCACGAGGAGGAGAAGTACCGCATCGCGCAGGCCAACTCCAAGGCCGACGTGCACGGCAACCTCTACGAGAGCCGCATCGAGGTACGGCACGGCGAGAAGTACTTCGTCTCGAACCCGATCGACGTCGACTACATCGACATCTCGCCGCGCCAGATCGTCTCGGTCGCCGCGGCGATGATCCCGTTCCTGGAGCACGACGACGCGAACCGTGCCCTGATGGGCGCCAACATGCAGCGCCAGGCCGTGCCGCTCCTGCGCCCGGAGGCTCCACTGGTCTCCACGGGCATTGAGACGGCTGCGGCCCAGGACTCCGGCCAGGTGATCAAGGCCGAGGAAGACGGCGAGGTCGTTTCAGTCTCGTCCGAGTTCCTCAAGCTGAAGTACGCCTCCGGCCGCGAAGAGACCTACCCGCTGCTGAAGTTCGTCCGCTCCAACCAGGGGACGTGCATCAACCAGCGCCCGGTCGTCGCGAAGGGCGAGCGGGTCCGCAAGGGCCAGCCGCTGGTCGACTCCTCGTCGACCGATGCGGGTGAGCTCGCCCTCGGGCAGTCCATGCTCGTGGCGTTCATGTCCTGGGAGGGCCTGAACTTCGAGGACGCGATCATCCTGAGCGAGTCCGTCATCCGTGACGACAAGTTCACCTCCATCCACATCGAGAAGTACGAGGTGGAAGCCCGCGACACGAAGCTGGGCCCGGAGGAGATCACTCGGGACATCCCGAACGTGGGTGACGAGGCGCTCCGCGACCTCGACGAGGAAGGCATCATCCGCGTCGGCGCCGAGGTGCGCGAAGGCGACATCCTGGTCGGCAAGATCACCCCGAAGGGTGAGACCGAGCTGACGCCGGAGGAGAAGCTCCTCCGCGCCATCTTTGGCGAGAAGGCTCGCGAGGTGAAGGACACCAGCCTCCGCGTCCCGCACGGCGAGCGCGGCAAGGTGATCGACGTCAAGGTGTTCCGTCGTGAGAACGACGATGAACTCCCGGCGGACGTCAACATGATGGTCCGCGTGTCCATCGCCCAGAAGCGCAAGATCACCGAGGGCGACAAGATGGCCGGCCGCCACGGCAACAAGGGCGTCGTCTCCCGGATCATGGCTGTCGAAGACATGCCGTACCTGGAAGACGGTCGCTCCGTCGAGACCGTCCTGAACCCGATCGGTGTGCCGTCCCGCATGAACGTCGGCCAGGTGCTGGAGACCCACCTCGGGTGGGCCGCCTCCACGCTCGGCTGGCGCGCTGTCACCCCCGTCTTCGACGGGGCGACGGACGAGGACATCACGGACGCCCTCAGCCTCTCGTGGCTGGCGATCCAGTCGAACGCGGTCGAGACCGCGGGCGCCCTCGGATCCACGGACGGCGAGTACGGCCAGCGCGTGGACGCCCAGGCGCTGGAGGCCTACCTGACGGAGGCCGGGTACGACGTGGACGCGACGCTGCGCAGCGGCGTCCCGGGCACGGTCACCCGCGCCGCCGTCGAGCTCTGGCTCGAGGGCCTCGGTGAGAAGAACGTTCGCCGGCTGACCCCGGAGAACATGCAGGAGCGTGTCCGCGAGGTCGCGGAGCGCACCAACACGGCACCGCCCGTGTGGGGCAAGCAGAAGCTGTACGACGGCCGCACGGGCGAGCCGATCGACCAGCCGGTCACGGTTGGCTACATGTACATGCTGAAACTCATCCACCTGGTGGACGACAAGATCCACGCCCGCTCCACGGGCCCTTACTCGCTCATCACGCAGCAGCCGCTGGGTGGTAAGGCGCAGTTCGGTGGCCAGCGCTTCGGCGAGATGGAGGTGTGGGCGCTGGAGGCCTACGGCGCCGCTCACGTGCTGCAGGAAATGCTGACCGTGAAGTCGGACGATATCGTCGGCCGTGTGAAGACCTACGAGGCGATCGTCAAGGGCGAGAACACCATGGAGCCGGGCGTGCCCGAGTCCTTCAAGGTCCTCGTCAAGGAGCTCCAGTCGCTCGGCCTGAGCGTGGAGATCCTCAACGACGCCGAAGAGGACGTCGGGTTCGGCGACGACGGCGGGGAAGCGATGCCACGACTGGGCATCAACCTGTCCGGCCGCGAAACCCGGGAGGACTAATTCATGCTCGAGGTCAATGACTTCAACGCGATCCGGCTCTCGCTGGCATCGCCGTCTCAGATCCGATCGTGGTCGTACGGCGAGGTCACCAAGCCGGAGACCATTAACTACCGCACCCTGAAGCCGGAGAAGGACGGGCTCTTCTGCGAGCGCATCTTCGGCCCGGTCCGCGACTTCGAATGCCACTGCGGCAAGTACAAGCGCGTCCGGTACAAGGGCATCATCTGTGACAAGTGCGGCGTCGAGGTGGCGCGCTCCAAGGTGCGCCGTGAGCGCATGGGGCACATCTCCCTCGCCGCGCCGGTCACCCACATCTGGTTCGCGAAGGGCGTCCCCAGCCGGCTCGGCCTGCTGCTGGACATCGCCCCGCGCACGCTGGAGCGCGTGGTCTACTTCGCGCAGTACGTGGTGACTGAGGTCAACGAGGAAGCCCGCAAGCACGCCCTGGAACTCCTCTACGAGGAGATCGACGAGGTCGCCTCGCAGCGCGAGGGTGACCTGGGCAAGGGCGTCATGGTCCGTGAGCAGGTGCTGGAGCACGACCTCACGGAGATCCAGGACCGCAAGACCGCCCAGCTCGCGGAGGCCGACGAGCAGTACAACGCTGACGTCGACGCCCTCATGACCGAGGGCCGCGAGACTGAGCAGGACCTGCAGTCCCGCATCGGCGAGAAGCTGAAGGCCAAGTTGGTCTTCCGCGACGAGACCATCGGCCAGCGCGGTGACGAGATCACTGCGGAGACCCTGACCGCCCTCAAGGAGGCGGTCTCCGCCTCCATGGCCGCGCTGGAGCAGAGCGTCGCCGACAAGAAGGCGGACGTGCAGTTGATGGCGGAGGCTGCTTCACAGCAGAAGCGCGACGCCGCCCACAAGGAACTCCAGCCGATGCGCGACCAGGTGGCCGCCATCCGGGACGCCGTCCAGAAGGAGTACCAGCCGCTGGTGAAGTGGCTGGACAAGCTCCGCGACCCGTTGGAGGCCGACAACCTGGCCGTCCTGACGGAGGCGGAGTTCCGCGAGTACGAAGAGCGCTTCGGCCTGGTCTTCAAGGCCGGCATGGGCGCCGAGGCTGTCCTCTCGATCCTCGAGCGGCTGGACCTCACCGTGCTCTCGGAGCGGCTGCACCTGGAGATGGTGGAGACCAGCGGCCAGCGCCGCAAGAAGGCCACCAAGCGCCTGCGCGTGGTGGAGTCCCTGCGGAAGTCCGGCAACCGCCCCGACTGGATGATCATCACGGAGTTGCCGGTGCTTCCGCCGGACCTTCGCCCGATGGTCCAGCTGGAGGGCGGTCGGTTCGCCACGTCCGACCTGAACGACCTCTACCGCCGCGTCATCAACCGGAACAACCGCCTGAAGCGGCTCCTGAACCTGGGCGCGCCGGAGATCATCATCCGCAACGAGAAGCGGATGCTGCAGGAGGCCGTGGACTCGCTGATCGACAATGGCCGCCGAGGCCGCGCGGTCGCCGGTTCCGGTAACCACAAGCTGAAGTCGCTCTCTGACCTGCTGAAGGGCAAGCAGGGGCGCTTCCGCCAGAACCTCCTCGGCAAGCGTGTCGACTACTCGGGCCGTTCGGTCATCATCGTGGGCCCGACGCTGCGGCTGCACCAGTGCGGCCTGCCGAAGAAGATGGCGCTTGAGCTGTTCAAGCCGTTCGTCATGCACGCGCTCGTGAAGCAGGGCCTCGCCCACAACATCAAGAGCGCGAAGCGCATCGTGGAGCGGGCGCAGCCCGAGGTCTGGGACGTACTGGAGGAGGTCATCAAGGACCGCCCCGTGCTCCTGAACCGTGCTCCCACGCTGCACCGTCTCGGCATCCAGGCGTTCGAGCCGACCCTCGTCGAGGGCTCGGCGATCCAGCTGCACCCGCTCGTCTGTTTCGCGTTCAACGCGGACTTCGACGGCGACCAGATGGCCGTCCACGTGCCGCTCTCCTACGAGGCGGTTGCGGAGGCGCGCCAGGTCATGCTCTCCAGCAAGAACCTCCTCTCGCCGTCCAACGGTGAGCCGGTGGTGGCGCCCACCCTGGACATGGTCCTGGGCTGCTACTACATGACCTTCGACCGCCAGGTCGAGGTGGAGAACCCGCCACTGTACGGCTCCACGGTCACCGTGGTCCGCGCCTACAGCACGGGGGAGCGGGCGATCCACGACCCGATCCGGCTCCGCCTCCCCAACGGCGAGCGTGTGCTTACCACCGTTGGTCGGGTGCTCTTCAACGAGATCGTCCCGCCGGCGCTGGGCTACATCAACGAGACGATGGACAAGAAGAAGTTGCGTGAGCTCGTCTCGCGCACGCACGAGGAACTCGGCAACGAGGACACCGTGCGGCTGGTGGACGCCATCAAGGACCTGGGCTTCCGCTACGCGACCCAGTCCGGCATCACCATCGCTTCTGCGGACATCATCACGCCCCCGGACAAGGTGGAGCTGCTGGCCGCCGCCGAGGCGCGCATCGACGAGATGGAAGAGCAGTTCGAGATGGGACTGCTCACGGAGGACGAGCGCTATCAGCAGGCGCTCAGCATCTGGCAGGAGACCACGGACAAGGTGCAGAACGCACTGAACGTGGCGCTTCCCCGGCGCGGCGCGCTGGCGATGATGTCCAACTCCGGCGCCAAGGGAAACATCACGCAGATCCGCCAGATGGGCGGTATGCGTGGCCTGATGTCCGACCCGTCCGGTCGGATCATCGAGCTCCCGATCCGGTCCTCGTTCCGTGACGGCCTCACCGTGCTGGAGTACTTCATCTCCACCCACGGCGCCCGCAAGGGTCTGGCCGACACGGCGCTCCGAACCGCCGACTCGGGTTACCTCACCCGCCGCATGATCGACGTGGCTCAGGACGTGATCGTCCAGAACATCTCGTGTGCGCCGGACGAGGGCCCGATCCCCGGCATCTGGGTGCGCAACCGCCCGGGTGAGACGCTCCTCGCGGACTTCGCGGAGCGCCTCGCCGGCCGCTGGACCGCCGCCGCCGTGGCCAACCCCGACACGGGCGAGGTCATCGTGGAGGCCGACGAGCTGATCACCGACGCGCTGGCGGACCAGATCGTGGCCTCCGGCGTCGAGGAAGCGTTCGTCCGCTCGGCGCTGACCTGCCGCACGGACCGCGGTATCTGCCAGAAGTGCTACGGCCGCTCGCTGGCCACGGGGCAACTCGTGGACACCGGTGTCGCCATCGGCATAATCGCCGCGCAGTCCATCGGTGAGCCGGGTACCCAGCTCACCATGCGGACGTTCCACACCGGTGGTGTGGCCGGCATGGACATCACCTCCGGTCTGCCGCGTGTCGAAGAGATCTTCGAGGCGCGCAACCCGAAGGGGCAGGCCGTCATGGCCGAGATCGACGGCGTCGCTGCCGTCACTCGCCAGGGCGACCAGCGCGTCATCACCCTCACCGCCACCACTAACGTCTCCGAGGAGTACGAACTCCCCGAGGGCTACGAGTTGTCGGTGGAGGACGGTGACGAGGTCCGCGCGGACCAGGTACTCGCTGCGCCGTCCGACGACGCCGAGACGGACGTCCCGATGGTTCCGATCAAGACGGAGGTCCAGGGCACGGTCCAGTTCGTGCGCTCCGGCAACCGCCGGCGCCCGACGGCCCTCAAGGTCGTGGGCGAGTACCAGGACGTCCGCGAGTACCCCGTCCCCGCACAGGCCCGCCTGCGCGTGGAGGGTGGCGAGTTCGTCCGTTCTGGTGAGCAGCTGACGGAGGGTTCGCTGAACCCCCACGACGTGCTGCGCATCCAGGGTGCGGACGCGGTGCAGCTCTACCTCACGGACGAGGTGCAGCGCGTCTATCGGTCGCAGGGTGTGAACATCAACGACCGGCACATCGAGGTCATCGTCCGCCAGATGATGCGGCGCGTCCGCGTCACCGACCCGGGCGACACCGAGCTGCTCGAGGACGAACTCCTCGACTCGAACGACTACCTGCGGCTGGTGGAGGTCCTCCAGGCGGAGGGCAAGACCCCGCCGAAGGTCGAGTCGGTCCTGCTCGGCGTCACGAAGGCCTCGCTGTCCACGGACTCCTTCCTCGCGGCGGCCTCCTTCCAGGAGACCACCCGCGTGCTCACCGAGGCGGCGATCGCCGGCAAGGTGGACCGTCTCCACGGCCTGAAGGAGAACGTCATCATCGGGAAGCTCATCCCGGCCCGCGCCAGCGTGGTCGTCGAACGGCCCACGCCGATCGCCGAGATCGCCATGCCCGAGTCGCTCATGCTTCCCTTCACGTTCGACTTCGAGCGCGAAGAGATGTTTGTCGGCCAGACGCCATCCGTGTTCGAGCCCACCGAGGAGATGCGCGCCGAGTTGGCGGGTGTCACCTCCTTCACCGCCGACCCGGACTAGCCTCCGGACCGTCGAGGAAGCAACGGGAATCAACCAGCGGCCCGGGCGCAAGCCCGGGCCGCTGTGCGTCTGCTGTCCGTCCAGAAGAAGGCGCTGCGGGAGCCCGGCGAGCTCGCTGGGGGTTTCGGATACTGCTGGAACCGACTGACGCCCGCAAAGCTTTGTCCAGGCTCGCAGCGGGCGTGACGCGATCCGCGCAAGTCAGGTGGCACCGCGTCCTACACTCGGCTCAGAACTCCCCAGTTCCGCTGGATCGAGGTGCGCGGGATGTCTGGGTCGACTCCGGGGGCAGGCAGCAGCCGCTTCCCCCTGTTCTTCGTGATGCTCGTGGGGGCCGCTCTCCTGCTCGCCGCGTGTGGTGGTGGTGAGGAGGAGCCCGAGGTGCGCACGCCGGAGGTCGTGGCGACGACTCCCGCGGCGACTCCCACAACGGCCGCGCCCACGCCCACTCCGACGGCCACGGCCACTGAAACGATCTACACTGTCGAGGCAGGTGACACAGCGCTGGCGATCGCCATCGAGTTCGACATCTCGCTCGCCGAACTGGCCGAGGCGAACGGAATGACCGAGGCGGAACTGGACAGCCTCCAGATTGGACAGGAGCTTACGATTCCTCGTCCGACCCCCTAGCCGCACCCCCTAGCCGCACCGGGGCCCCCGGTGAACACCGACGGGCGGAGTCAGCCGGAGGGGCAGTCCCGGTCGGCGGCTACGTCGAACTCCGGCACTGGTCGCGCCTCGGCTTGCTCGGCTGTCGCGGCGGTCCCGTTGCGCTCGATGTCCTCGATCAGCCAGTCCATCTCGAGGATCTCTCGCCGCTGAGCCTCACTGATCTCGACGGCAAGCTGGCAGACGCGCACATCGTCGAGCCCAGAGCGCTCAGAACGAGTGATCGCCAGGGAGTGGTGCGGAATCATCCCACTCATGAAGCCGGTGTCCTGGACCGTCGTCTGGCTGCGGTCCAGGAACACGCCGGCCGCAATGAGCAGCAGACTGGCTGCGACGATGCCGATGTTGAACCGCATGTCCCGGTACATGTTCAGCATCCAGCCGAGCATGACCAGGCCCATGGTCCCGCCCATGACCATCGCCATGAATACTCGGCTCTCGCTGAACCGGAGGTGGCTCCACTCCCATGAGCTCGTGTACATCACGCCGTACATCACGACCATGGCCGTGAGGATCATCGCAGCGAACCGGAGATACATCTTCCGCTGCATTGATTGCTGGTGGTTGTCGTCCTGTCCCGTCTTCCTGTCGGCCATGGCACAGATCCTTTCCTGGGCAGTGGTCGCAGCAGAAGCCGTGACGGACGGGTCTGCCCGTAGGCACTGCTGGGCCGTCCCCGGGTGAGGCTGCCTCAACCCCAGGGCGCCTGTACGTGCGCCGAGGCTAGGTGTCGCCTCGTGACAGTCCCCTAACGGGGAGATCAGGCTTCTTCCAGATCACTCACGGGGCCCGGGCGGCCGAGGCCAGTTCTCTGCCGGCTTCAGGTCAACGGACGCTCCGGGTATCCTTCGCCGGAATCGATTACGTGAGACCGGCGAGGCAGAGCGGGGCGCGATGCGCATTCTCGAGATCAGCAGCACCGAGGCGGGCGCGGCCTTTGCCGGGAAGCTCTTCGCCCGCTGGGGGCACGAGGTGATTCGCGCCGAACTGCCGGGCGGCACGCCGCCCTGGGAGCCCGAACTCCTTTACCTCCACGGCGGTAAGCGACGCATCGAGGTTGACTACCGCACCGAGGAGGGCCGCGCCTACCTCGACCGCCTCGCGGCGACGTGCGAGATCGTCGTCACGGATGCCTCGGCTGCTGACGTGCGCGAGCACCGGCTCCTCGACCTCGGGATGTCCGAGGAAGGCGGCCCGGCGGCGCGGATTTCGATCACCCCGTTCGGCCTCACCGGACCGTACGCCGACCTCCCCGCCACCGAGGCGACGCTGCTCGCGATGGCCGGGCACACCTTCCTCATGGGCGATCCCGACCGCGAGCCGCTGACGCTGCCGGGACACTACGGCTCTTACCAGGCGGGCAGCCTCGCGTACGTCGCGGGGCTCGCCTCGGCGTTGGCTCCGCGGGTCGCCGGGTCGCGCGCCGTCGAGATCAGCGTGCTGGAGGTGCTCCTCGGGCCGCATCAGTACACCGAGGTCCGCTACTACCACGGCGACCGCATCCGCTCGCGCCACGGCAACCGCGTCGAGCACGCCGCCGGGACCATGCTGCCGGTGAAGGACGGCTGGATCGGCTTCAGCCTCCTCCAGAACTTCTGGGAACCGTTCGCGATGATGATCGGCCGCGCCGACCTCGTCGAGGGCGACAAGATGTCGACGAACGAGGGCCGCATCGCCAACCGCGATGAGTTCGAGGCGCTGGTGAGCGCCGCCCTCAGCGACCGCTCGAAGTTCGATCTGTTCCGGGATGCGCAGGAGGTCTGGCGGGTCGCCCTCGGCTACACCGCCACGCTCGCCGACTGCTTCGAGGATCCCCACCTTCAGGAACGCGAGTTCTGGCGGCCCCTCGCCGGCCACTCCGCCGTTGATGGCGAGCCCCTCGTTGTCCCCGGTTCGCCGTTCCGCTTCGTCGGCCTCGACCGGCCCGAGGAGCGCGCGCCCTCGGACGTCGAGCCCGCGGCCGAGTCGCTCATCGCGCAGGGCGGCGCTCGGCGCTGGCCGCGTCGCGCACCAGATGGCGCCGCCGCCCGCCCGCTGGAGGGCGTCCGCATCCTCGACATGACGCAGGTGTGGGCGGGCCCGCTCTCCGCGCGGCTGCTCGCCGACCTCGGCGCCGAGGTGATCTGCATCGAGCCCTTGACGGCGCGCGGAGCTGCGAAGGTGCCGCCGAACTCGGTCGCGTACGTGGACGGCGGGCAGCAGGAGGATCCGTGGAACTTCGCGGCGTTGTTCAACAAGCTGCACCGGAACCGGAAGAGCCTCTGCCTCGACCTGAAGTCGCCCCGCGGCAAGGAGTTGTTCCTTGACCTCGTCCGAGAGAGTGACGTGGTCATGGAGAACTTCAGCGCCCGCGCCATGACGCGCCTCGGCCTCGCGTACGACACGCTCCGCGAGGCGAACCCGCGCATCGTGTACGCCTCGCTCCCCGCGTTCGGGCAACACGGCCCCTACGGCCAGTACGTCGGCTACGGCCCGGGCATCGAGCCGATGATCGGCCTCGCCGCGATCATGGGGTACGAGGGCGATGAGCCCCGCATCTCCGGCACGACGATCACGGATGCGATGGGCGGCGTCGCCGGTGCGGCCGGCGTGCTCACCGCCCTCGAGCGGCGCGAAGTTACGGGCGAGGGCGCGTGGGTCGACCTCTCCCAGCACGAGGCCGGGATGGCGCTCTTTGGTGAGTACTTCATCGAACGGCAGCTCACCGGCCACGAGCCGGAGCGCCTGATCAACGCCCATCACGCCTATGCGCCCTACGGCATCTACCACTGTGCACCGAACGAGAACGGCGACGACAACTGGATCTCCCTCGCCACCCGCACGGACGACGAGTGGCGCGCCCTCTGCGCCTTCGCCGGTCGAGACTGGGACGCCGATCCCCGGTTCGCCACCGCCGAGGCACGCCTCCAGCACGGCGCCGACCTCGACGCCGCGATCGGCGAGTGGACGCGCGACCACGGGCACCTCGCGCTCGCCGAGGAACTCCGCCAGGCCGGCGTACCGGCCTCGGCGGTGCTCCGCGTCGACGAGTACCTGCACGAGCCGGGCATCCTCGCGCGTGGCTACTACGCCGACCTCCGCCACCCCCACACCGGGCAGCAGCGGTACGACGGCGGCGCGTGGGTGTTCGACGGCGACCGCGGCTACGACCGCTGGCTCCCCGCTCCCACCCTCGGCGAACATAACGCCGAGGTGCTGACGAGCATCCTCGGCCTCTCCGAGGACGACGTGGCCGAGCTCTCCGCAGCTGGGGTGATCGGCGACCGTCCGCCTGCCTGAGGCGTTTCTCCTTGGGC
>Ga0114916_1000804_pt1 | contig 19544 bp, 10 predicted proteins | sample MalvirAntarct_66_FD_83501 | JGI IMG/M metagenome (GOLD analysis project Ga0114916, IMG submission 83501) | Marine viral communities from the Global Malaspina Expedition - Malaspina viral metaG Antarct_66 | ecosystem: Environmental > Aquatic > Marine > Oceanic | place: West Anvers Island... | reverse complement strand
GGGCGAGTCACCAGGGACGCGCTGCTCTCGGTGGCGGTGCGCTTCGGCAAGGCCCGCCTGATCGACAACACGATTCTGCGGTTCCCGCCTGCCGACTAGTCGCGCTGCTCAGTTGGGGCGACGCCGTTCCGGACTGACGGCTCCTTCCCGCACTGGTAACATCAACCATCTAGCCAAACCATTCACGGGGATGAGCAGTTCGCTCCTCGGTTCCCTGTCCACCAGTTGTGGGGGTTGCTGTTGTCCGGTCACTCCAAGTGGTCGTCGATCAAGCACAAGAAGGCCGCGACCGACGCGAAGAAGGGCCAGCTGTTTACCAAGCTGGCCCGTGATATCACCATGGCCGCACGGCAGGGTGATCCCGACCCGAACATCAACGCGGGGCTGCGCCTGGCCATCCAAAAGGCCAAGCAGGCCAACATGCCCAACGACAACATCGACCGCGCGGTGAAGAAGGCGATCGGCAACTCCGAGGCCGACAACCTCGAGGAAGTCACGTACGAGGGCTACGGTCCTGGCGGGACGGCTGTCATCGTGCAGGCCGTGACGGACAACCGGAACCGCACCGTCGCCGAGGTGCGCCACGCGTTTTCTCGCGGTGGCGGCAACATGGCCGACGCCGGCGCGGTCTCCTGGCAGTTCGATCAGCGCGGTCTGATCACCGTGGTCACCGGCGAGCGCGATCCCGAAGAGCTCGCGCTCGTGGCCATCGAGGCTGGCGCAGTCGACGTTGATCTGTCCGGTGAAGAGACGATCGAGGTCGTCACTGAGGCCGCCGAGTTGCACAAGGTCCGTGAGTCGCTCGAGGCCGAGGGCCTCGAGGTCGACGCGGCCGAGCTCGCGCCAGTGCCGAAGTCTCGGATTGCACTGGAGGAGAAGGACGCCATTGCGGCGCTTCGCCTCTTCGAGCGACTCGACGAGTTGGACGACGTCTCTCGCGTGTATTCGAACGCGGACTGGGATGAGGCAGTGCTGGAGGCGTACGCCGCCGGATAGGCGGGTCGGACGCGGTTAGCGCGAGACAAGCGCAACACACCTTCGCTACGGGGCGGGGCGAGGGATACGAGATGGCTGGACAAGGCGCGGCATCGCGCACGGCATTGCCGAGGCGGGTCCTGGGTGTGGACCCCGGCCTCACCGTGTCCGGCTACTGCGTCGTCGACGAGCGAGGTAGTGGGGGCACGCTGGTGCACTCCGGCTCGCTCCGCACAAAGGCGTCCGAGCCTCGCGCCGAACGCCTCCACCGCATCTTTGACCTCGTGACGGCGCTCATCGCCGAGTACCACCCGCACGAGCTGGCGGTGGAGCAGCAGTTCGTCGGCGAGAACGTCCGCTCTGCGATGGCGATCGGTGAGGCGCGCGCGGCGGCGATGGTGGCCGCTGCCGCCTCGGGCATCCCGGTACACGAGTTCACGCCGGCTGCCATCAAGGAATCGGTCGTTGGGCACGGCGGCGCGACGAAGGAGCAGGTCGCGCAGATGGCCTGTATCCACCTCGGCGTGACCGAGATTCCCGGACCGCTCGATGTCTCGGACGCCGCCGCCATCGCGCTCACGCGGTTGGCCGACGCGCGCCTCGAGGAGGCGATGGCCCGATGATCGCCGCGCTCCGAGGCCATATCACTCACTACGACCAGGACACGGCGACTGCATGGATCGACGTGCAGGGCGTCTCCTACGAGGTGCGTGTGCCCGCCTTCGCGAGCGAGTGGGTGGCGGCCCGCGAGGATGCCGACGACGAGACGATGGTCTATACCTACTACCACGTCTCGGAGCGGACGCCCTCGCCACTGCTCATCGGTTTCCAGCACCGCGCCGAGCGCGACTTCTTCCGAAAGTTCATCGAGGTCCCGGATGTCGGGCCAACGAAGGCCGTGCGCGCACTGACCAAGCCGGTCTCCGAGATCGCGCGATGGGTCGAGGCGGGGGACGTGAAGGCGCTCCAGTCGCTGCCCGGGATCGGGGCGCGGCTCTCCCAGACCATCGTCGCGCAACTCGCCGGCAAGCTGACGCAGGAGGCGCTGCTGCGCGTGGGCGCCGAGGCCGTCCCGGCGACGACCGCCGCACCCGACGATCTCCACGAGGACGCCGTGGAGGCGCTGGTGTCGCTCCAGTACAGCCGGCGCGATGCTGAGCGGGCGGTGGAGCAGGCCGTGGGCTCCGGCCGAGAGTTTGCCACGCTCGAGGATCTGCTCCGCGCGATCCTCGAACACGAGGCGCCCTCCGAGGCTGCTTCGTGAGGTACACACTGCGCTCCCAGGTTGGGTTGGTCGGGGGCGTACTCGGTGCGGCTGCGCTGCTCATCGGCGGCGCCGTTGCGGCTGAGACGCCGTTCCACCGCCACCTGCTCGGGATCGAAGATCAGTTCTGGGCGCTCGCATTCGTGATCCTGAGCGTCGGGCTCATCGCACAGATGATGCTGAACAACCGTGCGGCGTTCCGACGGGAGCGGAACCTCGTACGGACTGCCGCCCAGTTGCGCGAGGTCTCGGCGGAGCTCGACCGCCTCGCGAGGACCGACGCGCTCACCGGCATCGCGAACCGGCGCGCCTTTTTCGATGTCCTCGGCGTCGAGTTCCGTCGCTCGAAGCGGTACGGGCGCGAGCTATCCGTGCTCATGCTCGACCTCGACCACTTCAAGGACGTCAACGACCGCTGGGGACACCCCTTCGGCGACCACGTCCTCCGCCAGACGACCGACGTCATCGCGGCGAACGTCCGCGAGTCCGACATCCTCGGACGGTACGGTGGCGAGGAGTTCGCGCTCGCGCTTCCGGAGACGCCCGAGGCGGCCGCGTTTGGTGTCGGGGAGAAGTTGCGCGCTGCCCTCGAGGCCCAGGAGTTTCGGACCGCTGACACGCCTCCGCCGGGGGAGGCCCCGGTACGCCTCACGGTCTCTATCGGGATCGCGTCGCTACCCGTTGAGGAAGACCAGGACGAGGTGGAACTCATCGGCCGCGCTGACCAGGCCCTGTACGAGGCGAAGCGCACCGGACGCAACCGAGTGATCGCGTACCGCAAGCCCACCGCGAATCCCTCGGACCCCGCTGGTGACAGTTCGATGCGGGCCTCGGACGCCTCGTGAGAACGCCTGTTCTGAGATCGCGCCGGGCGGTACACTGGATCTGAATCCCGCGCCCCACCTGACCATCACTGCACGAGGGCGCGGTGAGGGAGATTCCGTGACCACGAGCGAGCAGCAGCCGGCCACCACGGCCGTGCCGTTCAAGATCGTCTCCGACTTCCAGCTCATGGGGGACCAGCCCGAGGCCGTCGACAGCCTCGTCCGAGGCCTCGACGAGGGCATGCGCTCGCAGACGCTCCTCGGCGCTACCGGCACCGGCAAGACCTTCGCCATGGCGAACGTAATCGAGCGCTACCAGCGGCCGACGCTCGTGCTCGCCCCGAACCGGACGCTCGCCGCGCAGTTGGCCCAGGAGTTCCGCGAGTTCTTCCCGCAGAACGCGGTCGAGTACTTCGTCTCGTACTACGACTACTACCAGCCCGAGGCGTACATCCCGCGCTCCGACACCTACATCGCCAAGGACGCAGACATCAACGACGAGATCGACAAGATGCGCCACGCCGCGACGAAGGCGCTCTTCGAGCGCCGCGACGTGATCATCGTGGCGTCGGTCTCCTGCATCTACGGCCTCGGTGAGCCGGGCGAATACCAGTCCTTCGTCGCACAACTGTGGCGAGGGCGGCACGTGAACCGGCAGTCGCTGGTGCGGCAACTCGTCGCGATGCAGTACGCGCGAAATGACCTGAACCTCATCCGCGGCACGTTCCGAGTCCGAGGTGACTCGCTCACCGTGTTCCCCGCGTACGAGGACCTCGCGATCCGCGTCGACTTCTTCGGCGACGAGGTCGAGCGCATCCAGACGCTGGACCCGCTGACGGGCGAGGTGCTGAGCGAGACGGATCAGACGGCGATCTACCCGGCCAAGCACTTCGTGACCTCCGAGGACCGGATGGTGCTGGCGATCGAGTCGATCGAGACTGAGCTCGCGGAGCGCCTGAAGGAGCTGCGGGCGAACGGTCAGATCCTTGAGGCGGCGCGCCTTGAAGAGCGCACGAAGTACGACCTGGAGACGCTGCGCGAAGTCGGGTACTGCTCTGGTATCGAGAACTACTCGAGGCACCTCGCGGGGCGTGATCCGGGATCGACGCCGTGGACCTTGCTCGACTACTTCCCGGACGACTGGCTGCTCTTCGTCGACGAATCGCACATCGCGATCCCTCAGGTGCGCGGGATGTACGAGGGCGACACCGCGCGCAAGCGTACGCTCGTCGAGTACGGCTTCCGCCTCCCGAGCGCGATGGACAACCGCCCGCTGAACTTCCAGGAGTTCGAGGGCCACATCAACCAGGTGGTGTACGTCTCCGCCACCCCTGGCCCATATGAGCGTGAGACTTCCTCACAGGTCGTCCAGCAGATCATCCGGCCCACCGGCATCCTCGACCCGGAGATCGACGTGCGTCCGACGAAGGGGCAGATCGACGACCTCCTCGGTGAGGTACGTGACCGCATCAAGAAGAACGAGCGGACGCTGATCACAACGCTGACGAAGAAGATGTCCGAGGACCTCAACGACTACCTACAGGAGATGGGCGTGAAGTCCATGTACCTGCACTCCGAGATCGACACGCTGGAGCGCATCGACATCCTCCGCGACCTCCGGCTGGGGGTGTATGACGTCGTGGTCGGCATCAACCTGCTCCGCGAAGGCCTCGACCTGCCCGAAGTCTCGCTCGTCTGCATCCTCGATGCCGACAAGGAGGGCTACCTCCGGTCGGGCGGCTCACTCGTGCAGACCACGGGGCGCGCAGCACGCCACCCCGAGGGGCGCGTGATCATGTACGCGGACAAGATCACCGACTCGATGCAGTATGCCCTCGACGAGACGTACCGCCGCCGAGACATCCAGGCCGCGTACAACCTCGAGCACGGCATCACGCCGGCCGGCATCAAGAAGACGATTCGCGACATCGGGGACCGCCTGCGCCAGATCGCCGAGGAGTCCGCCGAGTACAGCGTGGACGCCAGCGAGCTGCCGAAGGAAGAGATCGCGCGGATGATCATCGAGCTCGAGAAGCAGATGAAGACCGCCGCGAAGGAGCTCGACTTCGAGCGCGCCGCGTTGCTGCGTGACCAGGTCGTCGAGTTGCGCCGAGAGCAGATGGGCGACGGCATGCCGGAGTCGCTGCGGTCGCTCTCCTCGGAGTCGAAGCGCCCCGACAAGCGGAAGATGCGCGGTGGCCGAACCCGTCGAGGCCACAACTAGCCTCGAACTCAGCCTCAGGACCGACAATAAGACGCCCCCCGACCTCTCGGTCGGGGGGCGAAGTCGTTCCGGGCGTCTGCTCGGTGCCACCGATGAACCACCGGAAAGCCGGTGGGCTCTGAGCGCAGCAGCCGGAGTGCGGTCGGCGGGCACTCTCCTCAGAGTCGCATCGAGACCAGCGCGTATCCTCGATGGGAGAGACGGCCGCTGTCGCTCGGGGGTCGCGGGGTTACCGACTAACTACCCGGGACGACTGTGATGCCGGTGATTCGTCTTGCTTCAACGGCGGAGTCCTCCCCTCAAAGCAACCACTCGTGTTGGTGTTCTGCACTCAGTGTGCGCCTCCGCCGCAAACCCGCAGGAGGCCGTCCTCGGTGCGATGCTTCGCACTCATCGATAACGCTCGCAATCGCCCGCACTCGCCCGCACGAACGCTCGCGGATGTACTCGTCGTCACGAGCACGAGTCCCTCAGGCGTCTCGTACGAGGAGCGCGATGGGGAACGCCGCGAGGATCATGTTCAGCGAACGCGCTGAACGAGGTAGGACGCCGCCCGTGTACGCATCGCGCCAGGCTGACTCAGCGAGGTCCTCCGGGAGCTCCAGGCGCGTCTCTTGCCAGTCTGGCGACCACAGCCGATGCGGCTCTCGCGCGAGTTCCATGGGGAATCGCGGGGTGACGACGAGGGCGATGGGCCTGTCGGCTGCCTCGGAGCGACGGAGGTAGGCGACGACGTTGCGCGCTCGAGGCCCCGAGACCTCGACTGGTTCGTACGAGCCGCGGAGGAAGACATCCGGGTACTGGTTCCGGATGCGAAGCGACTGGGCGAGTGCGTAGAGCTTGATGCGGCCATCCCGCCACGCCTCGACGAGTTGGGGCGCAAGCGCGGCACGCGCCGCGTCGCCCTCGGTTCCCTCCACGAGCGCTTCGCTCACCCGCTCAAGGTGTTCGCGGCGCAGATCGAAGTCGACAGCGCGACGGTTGTCCGGATCGACGAGCGTGAAGTCCCAGAACTCGTTGCCCTGGTAGGTGTCGGGCACTCCGGGCGCACCCAACTTCAGGGAGAGCTGCGCGAGGCTGTTCACGGCCCCGGCAGGCGCGAGCGTCGCGAGAAGCGGTCGGATCGCCTCACGCACCTCTGGATCGCTGACCGTCTCCCGTGCGAGGTCGGCGACGGCCTCCTCGTACGCCTCGTCGCCGTCGACCCAGTCGGTGCGCTCGGCCGCCTCGCGGAGGGCCTTCCGCATGTACTCCGCGAGGCGTCCCGCGAGGTCGTCGTCGCCCTCACGGCCCTGGAGCATCCCCTCGGGCGATGCTCCAACGAGCATCTGGAGTAGCAAGTACTGATCCGCGGAATGCACGTTGTGGGCGCCAGATCGCGTCGCCTGCAGGTGCGCGAACGCTGCGAGGGCATCCGCGACGGTGCGTTCCCAGAGGTCCGGCATCTCGGCCAGGGCGGTGAGCCGAGCGCGTACGTCCTCGCCGAGCTTGTGGTCGTGCGTCGCGGTCGTGAGCATCCGACGCGGCCAAGCCTCGGAGCCGGAGTGCATGCGCTCGTGGAACGTCTTCACGGATTCGCCGAACGTGTCCGGGTCACCGCCCACCTCGTTGAGCGCCATGAGTCGACGGAACCGGAACAACGTCCGGTCCTCGATCCCCTTCGCCTGGATCGCCGGCATGATCTGCTGCAGCGAGAGCACCACCTCGCGCACGGCACCCTCCGGAGGCGACGCGAGCGCCTCGCGCGCCGCTTCGAAGGCTGCGCCACCCGTGCCAGCCTGGGCCGCCGCATGTTCGACGACGGCACGGGCATTGGGATCCAGCGACTCGGCGCGGTGGTACGTCCGGTACGGCTCGAGGTGCGCGAGCAACATGAGGACGGCGTCCTCAAACGCCTCGGGCGTGACGTCAGCCGATCGCACCGCCTCGTAGAGCCGCCGCGCGAGGCGGGCGAACTGCCCGCCGAGGAGCTCGCGCACGACGTGCTGCCGGCCCTCGGTCGCGATCTCCTCGTACGTCTCGGTTCGCTGGGAGACGCGGCGGTCGATGGCATCGAACCGCTCGGGGTGCTCGGGCGACAGCAGCACGCGAGTGAACTCGTTCATCGCCTCGTACCCGGTTGTGCCATCGCACGGCCAACCCCGGAGCGGCTCATCAGCCTCGAGGATCTTCTCGACGACGAGGTAGGCGTCCGATCGCCCCGCCTCGGCCAGTTGTTCTCGCAGATACGCGAGGTACGCCTCGGGGTCGCGGATGCCATCGACGTGGTCGACTCGGAGTCCGTCGACGGCACCGCGTCGCACGAGGTCGAGCGGGAGGCGATGGACGAGGTCGAAGACTTCCGGGTCGTCGGAGCGGACTCCGATCAGTTCGTCGATGGCAAAGAAGCGACGGTAGTCCAGCCGCTCCTTCCCGGGCCGCCAGTACTCGAGGCGGTAGTGCTGCTGCTCGATGAGCGGGCGGAGCCCCTGCGCTTCGTCCCATGCGTCGAGGCTGCCAGGCCGGAGCGGCAGCCGATTCCCGTACAGCAGAAGGGCACCCTCGCCGCCGCGGTCGGCCTCGATCTGGCCTTCGGCGATCACCTCGTCGAGGTCTGATCCGAGGATCGGGAGGATCACGCAGCCGCGCGGAGGTGCGTCCCACTCGACATCAAAGACGGCGGCGTACTCGGAGTCCGGGCCGTGTCGGAGGACATCCTCCCAGTACGCGTTCCCGCTTCCGGGTGCGATCCCCATGTGGTTCGGAACGATGTCGACGACCTGCCCGAGGCCGAGCCGCCGCTGTTCCTCGACCAGTCGCGCGTACCCCTCGTCCCCTCCGAGCTCGGGGTTGAGGCGAGTGGGATCGATGACGTCGTAGCCGTGGGTGCTGCCGGGTGTCGCGGTTGCGATGGGCGAGAGGTACACGTGCGACACGCCGAGGGTGCTGAGGTACGGCAGCACACGGCGGACGTCCTCGAAGGTGAAGGCCGCGTGCAACTGCAACCGGTACGTGCTGAGGACCGGGCGGCGGTCGCCCTCGCTCACGGCGTGGCTCCGCCCCCAGCCGCCACCGCGCGCAGGACGACGGCGCCCGGGCGGTGGAAGTAGCACCACGCCCCACCCTCCGAGGCGTCCAGCTCGGGCGGGAATGGCTCGACCGCGAACGCCTCGTCCTCGGTCGTCAGAACGACCTCCCATCGCATCCCGCCGGGCGGGTCGAGGATCGTCGTGAGGTCGAGGTCTTCCTCGGCGATGCCGCCCGAGGAGGTGAGGCGCGCGAGCAGCAGCATGTCCGGCGTGCCGGGACGAGTGCGGCGCACCACGAGGCTGCCTTCCTCGGGGGCCACACTCTGCTGTCGGGAGTCGGCGTTCCATTGGAGCGTCGGTTCGTCGCGACGCATTCGGAGCAACGCGCGGTGGAACTCGATCGCGGTCGAGTGGGGAGGCCTCGTGCGCTCCTCCCAGTCGAGAATGCTGCGCTGGAACGTCTCGTCGGCCTGCGGATCAGGGATGTGGTCGCGCAGTCGAGGGTCGCTGAATGCTGCCCATGCGCCGAACTCGTTGCGCCGCCCTTCGCGCACTGCGCGGCCGAGCTCGGCGTTGTGGTCGGTGAAGTAGAGGAACGGGCTGCTCGCGAGCCACTCATCGCCCTGGAAGAGCATGGGGGTCGCGGCGCTGAATAGCAGGACGGCGGTGGCGGCTCGGAACGACTCAACCCACGCCTCGTGGAACAGGCGCTCGCCAAACGCGCGGTTGCCCACCTGGTCGTGGTTCTCCAGGCAGTGCATGAACCGCGGGAGCGGCAGCCCTTCAGGGTCGGTGCCACGCTCCTTGCCCTCGTACTCCGAGAACTGCCCCGCGTAGATCCACCCCTGTTCGAGGGCGGTCGCGACGTCCGAGGTGCTGCCTCGGTAGTCCACGAGGAAGCCATCGGTGTGCCCGGTCAGCATCCGCTGCATCTCGTGGTGGAAGTCGTCGGCGTATGTCGCGTCGAAGCCGTACCCACCGTCCTCGCGCGACCGCATGACGACCGCGAGGTTGCGATGCTCTTCCGCGAGGAGGAACGGCGGCGGTTGCCCGTCGCGGCGTCGGTCCGCCGTGGCGTCCCGGTACTCAGCGAGGAAGTGCAGCGGGCTCTCGTCGATGAGCGTGTGGACCGCGTCCAGCCGGAAGCCGTCGAAGTGGTACTCGTGCATCCAGTGGAGGGCGTTCTCGATGAAGAACGTCCGCACGTGCTCGCTGCCCTCTCTGTCGAGGTTGATCGCGGCACCCCACGGCGTGTGGTGATCTTCGGTGAAGTACTGGCTGCTGAACTGGCTGTGGTACGCGCCGTCTGGTCCGAAGTGGTTGTAGACCACGTCGAGGATCACGCCGAGACCGAGCGCGTGAGCGCGGTCGACGAGCGCGCGTAGATCCTCGGGCCGTCCGTACGCCCTCGACGGGGCGAAGAGCGAGACGCCGTCGTAGCCCCAGTTGCGCTCCCCGGGGAAGTCGGCGACGGGCATGATCTCGATGGCGGTCACGCCGAGGTCCGCGATCTCCTCAAGGCGTGACATCGCGGACGCGTAGCTGCCTTCGGGCGTAAACGTTCCGAGGTGCATCTCGTAGATGACAACGGCGTCGGGATCGAGACCGCTCCAGTCGCTGTCGGTCCACTCGAACGACGGATCGATGACCTCGGAGCGCTCGTGGACGCCCTCGGGCTGGAAGCGCGAGGCCGGATCCGGGAGCGCGGGACTCCCCTCACCGCCGAGGCGGTAGCCGTATCGCGCCCCGGTCCCGATGCCCTCAACGAGCGTCGAAGCGTACCCGTCGGCGTCACGCTCTAGCTCGATCTCGCGGTCATCGACGACGAGCGTCACGCTCTCCGCGGACGGGGCCCAGAGGCGGAAGCGAGTGCCATTGCCCTCGGTCCACGCGCCGAGTCGTGGCTGCCAGGGCTCCGTCATCTCGCGGCCTCCGAGGACAGACTGAGCGTGACGGTGGGAGAGAATTCGTCGCCGCGCTCGAGGGTGACGGGCCACGAGAGCAGCACAGCGATCTGTTGCGGCGTCCGTTCGAAGCCAGCCTCGGAGCGTGAGACCGTCTCGATCGCGCGCACGTCGACATCTGCAGGCGGGGACACACTGATCTCTGCGCTGACATCGATGTCGTCCATCGACAGGCTGAGGGACTCCGCGCCCTTCGTAGCCCCGCCGCGAGGAAGCGCGAAGTCGCGGTTGGCGATCCGCACACTGCCTCGCGCTCGCTCGCGGAACAGCATCGCGAGGTTCAACTCCACCGCGAACCGGCCCTCGACGGTGCCGTCCATCGAGGTCACGCGGTACGTGGCGGTGATCTCAGCCGCGTCGCTGCGGACCTCGATGGTCTTACGGATGGCGGCCGTGCCTTCCGTCGCTGCCGCCTCGCGCTCAAGCTGGACCTCGACCGTGTCGCCGCGCTTCCGGCTCTTCACGGCGTACGGAAGGCCAGAGAACTCGCCGCGGTCTTCGACGAGGGTGCTGCGCGCGGGTGGACGTCCAGACGCCAGGAAGCGGTCGACGAAGATCCCGCGCCGCCCTCGGTCATACGGGTACGGGGGATCCTCGGGATCGTGGTACGACTCCTCGCGGAGCGCGAGCGTGTCGCCGAGGTTGGTGCTCGACGGTCGGTGCGACAGTTCGACGACCGCACCGTCCGAGGGGTCGACAACCACCACGAGGTCGGGCGTAGTGACGACGACCTCATCCTCGCCGTCGGCGTCGAGATCGAAGCGCCGCAGCATGCGCTCGGGGCCTCGTTCGCGCTCCAGCGCGTCTTCGGCGCGAAGGAGGTGGTACCAGAGCCGTTGCCGGATGTGCGGGAGGTAGATGCCGCCGAACATGCCGTGCCAGTACGCGCAGTTCGCCTGGGCTCGCCAGAGTTCGCGCACGGCCTCGGGGAGGTCGTCGGGATCCCACGAGCGGGTGCCTCGGAGGAGGCGCTCGCAACGTCGGCTCACGTCCAACATGCGCTTGTGGAGGAGGTTCACCTCCGGGTACTTCGCGAGGAACTGGAAGTAGAGCCCGCTCCGCATGTGCGGGTTCACCGTGTCGAGGAGTCCCACCTCCGACAGTGCGCCGCGGATCTGCGAGAGCGATCGCTGCGCTGCTGCCGTGAGCGTCCACTCCAGCATTTCGGGGTACGAACCGTCGGGGATGTAGACCCGTCCTGCCACCTGCGATCGCTCGACCGCCTCGCCGAGGGGTACGACGTCGATGTCGTCCGGAAGCGCGAGGAGGCCATCGAAGAACTGTGCCAACCAGCCGCTCCGGATCACGGAGCGGTAGGTGCCGGGCCACATGCCGAACTTCTCGGTGTCATCGCCGTAGACGAGGATCGAGGTACCCGCCTCGGCGCGACGCTTGATGACGTTCAGCGCCTCGTCCACGGAGGCCCAGGGGATCGCGGCACGCATGTCGTTGCCGCCGGGCGCGACGAGCATCGGCGCGCCCTGGTGCTCCGTGAGGTAGGGGGCACCGAGGTCCGACTCGGCTAGCCCAGCGGACATGAAGTGCCGGTCGTCGAGCGTGACTGCGGCGATACCGCCCTCGACGAGGTCGGAGACGAGCGAGGGCTCCCACACCCGCTCCGTGAGCCAACCGACCGTCGCGTCGACGCCAAAGCGCCGTGCGAGGTAGGCGCGGTGCGCACGGAGCTGTCCGACACGGTCGCGCCGAGGCAGGAGCGAGAGCACGGGCTCATACATCCCGGCCGCGACCAACTCGACCTGTCCGCCCTCGACGAGGCGTCGGATCTGGTCGATGCGCTCGGGGGTGTGGATCTCCATCCACTCGAGGAGTGGGCCAGACCAGTGCATGGAGAGACGAAGCACCCGGCGCTCCTCGATGAGGTCGAGCACTGGCCCGTAGCACGTCTTCATCCCGTGCTCGAAGACCGAGTCGAAGTTCCCTGGCGGTTGGTGTGCGTGTAGCACGAGGCTGAGGTTCACGTCCCGTGGCTCCCGGCACCGGTCGCCATGGCCCTCGCTTCGGGCACCAGCATCAACGTGGCGAGCGGAGGAACGGTCAGGTCGATCGAGTGAGATCGACCGTGTGCGGCGGTGTCCTGCGCGAGGTAGTCGGCTGCCGTCGCATAGCCCGAACCGCCAAACTGCGTAGCGTCGCTGTTGAGGCCCACCACCCAGCGGCCCTCGGCCGGGACGCCAAGCCGGTAGCCCTCACGGGGGACGGGCGTGAGGTTCGAGACGACCAGCACGAGGTCATCGGCGTTGCGTCCGTGTCGGACGAACGAGATCACCACGTTCGCGCTGTCTGAGGCGTCGATCCACTCGAAGCCCTCGGGCTGGAAGTCCTGCTGCCACAGTGCGGAGTGCGCCTGGTAGAAGGCGTTGAGTTCGCGGACCCAGCGTTGGAGGCCCTGGTGGGGGCCGTACTGGAGCAGGTGCCAGTCGAGGCTCGTGACGGCGTTCCACTCTGACCACTGGCCAAACTCGCAGCCCATGAACATGAGCTGCTTCCCCGGGTGGCCGTACATGTAGCCGTAGAGGGCTCGGAGGTTCGCGAACTTCTGCCAGTCGTCGCCTGGCATCTTCTGGATCATCGAGCCCTTGAGGTGCACCACCTCGTCGTGGGAGAAGGGGAGCACGAAGTTCTCGGTGAATGCGTAGAGCAGTCCGAAGGTCAACTCGTTCAGGTGGTGGCCGCGATAGATGGGGTCATGCTGGATGAACTGCAACGTGTCGTGCATCCAGCCCATGTTCCACTTGTAGCCAAAGCCGAGGCCTCCGGCCTTCGTGGGGCGCGAGACCATCGGCCACGATGTCGACTCCTCGGCGAGGGTCATCGCGTCCGGGAAGCGCTCGTAGACCGCCTCGTTCAGTCGCCGCAGGAAGCCGATCGCCTCGACGTTCTCGCGGCCGCCGTACTCGTTCGGTAGCCATTCGCCTTCTTTGCGCGAGTAGTCCCGGTAGAGCATGGAGGCGACGGCGTCCACGCGGATGCCGTCGATGTGGTAGCGGTCGAGCCAGAACAGTGCGTTCGCGATGAGGAAGTTGGAGACCTCGCGGCGGCCGTAGTTGAAGACGTAGGTGCCCCAGTCCGGGTGCTCGCCCAGCCGAGGATCGGCGTGCTCGTAGAGGTGCGTGCCGTCGAACCGCCCGAGGCCGTGCGCGTCCTTCGGGAAGTGAGCCGGCACCCAGTCGAGGATCACCCCGATCCCCTCCTGGTGGAGCGAATCGACGAGATACATGAAGTCCTGAGGCGTGCCGAACCGGGCCGTGGGCGCGAAGTACGACGACGTGAGGTAGCCCCACGACTCGTCGAGGGCGTGCTCCGCCACGGGGAGCAACTCGACGTGGGTGTAGCCCATCCGCTTCACGTAGTTCGTGAGCCGCGTCGCTAGTTCACGATAGGTCAGCCAGCGGTTGCTCTCCTCGGGTGACCGCGCCCAGGATCCGAGGTGTACCTCGTAGATCGAAATGGGCGCGTCGAGGCCGTTGAGTCGGACGCGGGCCTGCATCCAGTCGGAGTCACCCCAGTCGTACCCCTCGAGGTCCCAGACGACCGAGGCCGTGTGAGGACGGAGTTCGGCGTAGAAGGCGTACGGGTCTGCCTTCTCGAAGCGCACGTCGCTGTCTCGGGGAAGGACGCTGAACTTGTACCGCTCGCCGGAGCGGAGCCCGGGGATGAACCCCTCCCATGTCCCGGCGCCGTGCCGCACCTCTAGCGGGTCCGCGAGGTGGTTCCAACCGTTGAAGTCACCGATGACCGAGACACCTCGGGCATCCGGGGCCCACACGGCGAAGTCAACGCCCGACGTCCCGTCTCGCTCGGTGGGATGGGCGCCGAGGCGGTCGTACGCGTCGAGGTGGGTTCCCTCCGCGAGGAGGTGTACGTCGTAGTCGCTGAGCACGAGCGTCACGATGAGCCTCCGATCCGAGCGGCGATCGTCGCGAGACCCTCGAGCGGGATGAAGGCCCACTCGGGGCGGTACTCCATCTCGTAGTGCAACTCGTGGAGCGCTTTGTCGAGCAGGTAGACGTCGAGCACCAGTTGGCCCTCGGGGCCGGGGTCCGGGAGGAACGACTCGCCGGCGGCCGCTTCGAGGTAGGCCGCGAGGAACGTCACGATGGCGCGCTCTTCCCACCAGGCGACCCAACCCGAGATCCGCTCGAAGGGGACTTCGCCCTCGGGCATGGTGAGCAGGCGGGATGCGCGGGCCGTGAGCCCGGCGTAGCTGAACGAGCGGATCATGCCGCCGACATCCGCGAACACAGACGCCTTGCGGCGGCGCTCTTCGAGCGATAGCCCGACCTCGCCGCCGAAGTCGATGATGGCGAAGCGCCCATCGACATCGAGCACCTGCCCGAGGTGGTAGTCCCCATGGATACGGATGCGGTCCATCGTGCCGGCCGCGCTCCGCGTCTCGCGGAGCCACGGCCCGAGGCGCTTCTCCGCGTCGAGGACGGTGCGGGCTAGTTGGGCCGCATGCGCGTCGTCGCCGTCGGCGGTGCGACGCAGCCAGCGTCGGGCGCCTCGGAAGCGCTCGCGGATGCGCGTCGCAACCGTGTCCAGGTCGCGCTGTGTCAGGGGCTCCGCCTCGAACGCTGGGTCGCCGCGGCTCTCGGCCAGCGCTCGATGCAACTCCGCCGTCGCCTTCCCGAGGAGGCCGACGTGCTCGCTGTACTCGGGCGGGCCGTGATCCGCCTGAGTCGAGGCGGGGGCCAGGGTGGGGTCGAGTCGCTCGCGCAGTTCATCGCGCGCGGCGAGTAGCGGCGGCCGGTTCGACCTCGGCGGTGGCTCATCCACCCCGTGCTCATCGAGGAAGCGGAGGCAGGACGAGACCATGAGGTCCCAGCCCTCCTGGCGGCTCCACATGAACTCGTGCACGATGGCGACGGGTGCGAGTCCCTCGGAGGTATCGAGTCGCAACGCGCCGAGCATGCGCGCGGTCGGCCCCGGGTGATCGGCGAGATGCCGACCGATCTCGGTCTCCGGGTGCGGCTCCGGCTCGAACCGACGGAGCACCTTCAGCATCATCTGCTGGCCGACGCGCACTGAGGTGTTGCTCTGCTCGCCGCTGATGCGGCTCACCGCCGGTGGGTGGTCGAGCGCCTCGTACAGCGGTCGGAAGGCCCCGAACGTCTCGGGTACGAGTCGTGCACCGGTGCCGGACACGATGCGTCCACGGGCCATCACGTCGAGCACCTCCTGCACGAGGTGCTCTGAGGCCATCGCCTCGTACAGCAGCCCACCGCCGCGCTCGGAACGCAGTTCTGCGATGGCGGCCTCGGGGTGATCCTCGACCAGTTGCCGCTGCCCCCGACCAGAGGTGACTGCGAGCGCGAGCACGTAGGTGGAGGTGTCCGAGGCTCGCTGGGCGTCAGCGAGCGTGATCCATGCGGGAGCGGCACTCCCGTCACGGAGCGCCACCGTCTCCCGGAGGCGCACCCGCTTCACGGGCTCCTCAGTGCGGGCGAACCAGCGTTGCCGCTCGAGGTAGGCCGGGAGGACTTCCCGCTCGAGTTGGTCGAGGGCGTCGCCCTCCAGCAGCCGTCGCCAGTCACCGCCCTTGATCGCAACGGTCGGCCCGGCTTCTTCGGGGGTGGGTGTCGCTTCCACAGGCTGCGGGACGAGGTCGAACCAGTAGAAGCCGTGGGGGCCCGTGGTGAGTACGTAGGGAGCGTCCGTGACCGGCGGGAACGACTGCTGGCCGATGACCTCGACCGGCTGGGTGCCGGCGTACTCGGAGAGGTCGAGCTCCACCGCCTGCGCGAACCTCGAGAGGTTGGCGACGACGAGCGTCGGCACGCCGTCCTCGTGGATCCGCAGGAACGCGAAGATGGCGCGGTTCTCGGGGTGCAGCATGATTAGGTCGCCACGCCCGAGGGCCGGCCGCCGCGAGCGGAGCGCGACCATGCGGCGCATCCAGTTGAGCAGGGAGGACGCGCTGCGCTCCTGCGCCTCGACGTTGACCGCCTGGTAGCCGTAGAGCGGATCCTGGATCACCGGGAGGTAGAGCGAGGCAGGGTCAGCCCTCGAGAAGCCTGCGTTGCGGTCGCCGTTCCATTGCATGGGCGTACGAACGCCATCGCGGTCGCCGAGGAAGACGTTGTCGCCCATCCCGAGTTCGTCGCCGTAGTAGAGGATCGGGGTGCCAGGGAGCGAGAACAGCAGCGCGTTGAGCAGTTCGATCGCGCGCCGGCTGTTGTCGAGCAGTGGCGCGAGGCGGCGACGGATGCCGACGTTCACGCGCATCCGCGGGTCCTGCGCGTAGATCGAGTACATGTAGTCGCGTTCCTCGTCCGTCACCATCTCGAGCGTGAGCTCGTCGTGGTTCCGGAGGAACAGCGCCCATTGGGAGGTCTCGGGGATCGGCGGTGTCCGCTGGAGGATGTCGACGATGGGTCGTCGATCCTCCTGCCTCAGCCCCATGAAGAGCCGAGGCATGACCGGGAAGTGGAAGGCCATGTGGCACTCGTCGCCGTCGCCGAAGTAGGCGCGGACGTCGTCCGGCCACTGGTTCGCCTCCGCGAGGAGCATCTTGTCCTCGTAGCGTTCGTCGACGAAGGCACGCCACTCCTTGATGACGTCGTGCGTCTCGGGGAGGTTCTCGTTGTTCGTGCCCTCGCGCTCCACGAGATAGGGTGTGGCGTCGAGGCGCATGCCGTCGACGCCCTTGTCGAACCAGAACTGCATGACGCGCAGAATCGCGCGCCGCACCTGCGGGTTGTCGTAGTTCAGGTCGGGCTGGTGGCTGAAGAAGCGGTGCCAGTAGTACTGCCCGGCGACCGGATCCCACGCCCAGTTCGAGGTCTCCGTGTCGGTGAAGATGATGCGCGTGCCGCTGTATGCCGTGTCCGTATCGCTCCACACGTACCAGTTGCGGGCGGCGGAGCCCTTGGGTGCTCGGCGGGCGCGCTGGAACCAGGGGTGCTGGTCTGACGTGTGGTTAACCACGAGCTCGGTGATGACGCGCATACCGCGCGCGTGTGCCTCGCGCACGAACGTCGTGAAGTCGCGCATCGTCCCGTAGTCCGGGTTGATGGAGGTGTAGTCCGACGTGTCGTAACCGCCATCCCGGAGCGGCGACGGGTAGAACGGCAGCAGCCAGATCGCGTTCACGCCCAGTTGCTGGAGGTAGTCGAGGCGGTCGGTCAGCCCTCGGAAGTCGCCGATCCCATCAGCGTTCGAGTCCGAGAAGGCACGGACGTGGATCTCATAGATGATCGCGTCCTTGTACCAGAGTGGATCCGGCGGCAGCTGGGTGGAGGCGTTGGTCATGGGAGCACGATCCCTCCCGGATCTTCCTCACTGAGCGGGCCCTCGAACGCGAACACCTGCGCGGGCTGCTCGGGCGTCAGGCTGATCGAGTTCCACTCGCCGGTCCACGTGTAGCTCTGGTCGGTGAGCAACTCGCGGACGGCGTAGGCGGAAGCGTCCCGGAGGCCGAGGGCATCTAGCGGCACTCCCACCCACCCGGACTGTGGCCCGGACGGGTCGAGGCTCACGACGGTGAGGATGTGCCCGCTTGGGCGCTGGCCGGCGGCCCCGCCCCCGCCGTCCGAGTCGACGCTCGTCGGGTCAGACTTGATGTACGCGATGACCTGGTCGTTCTGGATCGGCAGGAACCAGAGGTCGTGGTTGTACTGGAGCGCCGGGTACTGCCGTCGCAGCTCGTTGAGACGTGTGATCTCGGGCTTGATGTTGCCGGGCGCATCCCAGTCCCGAGGCCGAAGTTGGAACTTCTCGGAGTCCAGATACTCCTCGGAGCCCTCGGCGACGGGCGTGCGTTCGATGAGTTCGAACCCGCTGTAGATGCCGTACGACGGCCCGAGGGTCGCCGCGAGCGCGAGGCGCGTGAGGAATGCCGGGCGACCCCCGCGCTGGAGGTACTCGTGCAGGATGTCTGGTGTGTTGGCGAAAAAGTTCGCGCGCATCACGTCCGACAGCGGGGGGCGCGTCAGCTCGCCGAGGTACTCCGTGAGCTCCTGCTTCGTGTTTCGCCATGTGAAATAGGAATAGGACTGCGAGAAGCCGAGCTTTGCGAGCCCGGCCATCCGCTTCGGTCGCGTGAACGCCTCCGCGAGGAAGATCACGTCCGGGTAGTTCGCGTGCACCGAGCGGATGAGCCACTCCCAGAACGGGAATGGCTTCGTGTGTGGATTGTCGACGCGGAAGATCTTCACACCGCGCTCGACCCAGAACAGCGTCACACGGAGCAGTTCGCTCCAGAGCGCCTTCCAGTCAGGCGTCTCGAAGTTGATCGGATAGATGTCCTGGTATTGCTTGGGCGGGTTCTCCGCGAAGCGGATCGATCCGTCCGGGCGGTGGCGGAACCATTCGGGGTGCTCCGTTACCCAGGGGTGGTCGGGAGAGCACTGGAACGCGAGGTCGAGCGCCACCTCCAGTCCGTGGCCGTTCGCACGACGCAGGAACCACTTGAAGTCGTCGATCGTGCCGAGGTCCGGGTGAACCGCCATGTGCCCGCCCTCGGACGAGCCGATCGCCCAGGGGCTGCCGGGTTCGCCCGGTTGCGGGTTGAGCGTGTTGTTCGCGCCCTTGCGGTCGGTGGTGCCGATGGGGTGGATCGGCGGCAGGTAGACCACGTCAAAGCCCATCGCTTCGAGGTCAGGCAGCCGCTCGGCTGCCTCGCGAAGGGTGCCGCTCCGTCCGGGGTCCGGCGTCGCGGAGCGAGGGAACATCTCGTACCAGGTGCTGAAACGCGCCTTCTCGCGGTCGACCCAAAGCGGGAGTGCGCGCCAGTAGGCCGTGTCGACGCTGCGGTCTCGCGCGGCGGTCGCCGCGGCATGGATCTCCGGGTCACGCGCCACCTCAAGGCGTTGCTCGAGGCTCAGGTCCGAGTCCTCGAGCCAGGCGGCGGCGCCACGAAGTGCTACGCCCTGGTCGTGATCCTCGGCGCGCTCGCCAGAGGTACGGAGGAGAGCGGCGCCCTCCTGCAGCTCGGGCGTGACGTCCCACCCGGCCTCCACGCGCTTCTCGAGGTCTGCGAGCCACGACGCGAGGTGGTCGATCCACCCGATGACGGTGTACTCGTGTGCACCTATGTCGTCGGCGCGGAACTCTCCGCTCCACTCGTCGTTGCCCTCGGCGGTCATCAGTGTCCGCCGCCACTCCTCGTCACCCGAGGGGCGGTATTGCAGCTCGATCTGCAGGAGGTCGTGCCCGTCCGCGTAGGCGTGGGCGGTCACGCGGAACCGCTCGCCTACCGTGGTCTTCGCCGGGTATCGCCCGGAGTCCACCTCGGGGTGGACGGCGTCGATCACGACGCGGGGG